>ULWJ01051275.1_pt1 | contig 19114 bp, 29 predicted proteins | sample 1960221 | NCBI WGS metagenome assembly ULWJ01 (sample SAMEA4835809, study PRJEB28245) | human gut metagenome | biome: gut microbiome; material: fecal sample | place: Denmark | collected 2008 | reverse complement strand
CCAGCGGATACTCAGGCTCAATTATAGAGGACGGCCATGTTAATGTTGTAGCCATGTTATGCTAATGCTCCTTTCAGGATATTGTTGATACCGCCGTCATTGTTGCTGACAGCTTCCAATACAACGTTGATAATCATATCTTTGAGGTTAAACTGCGTGCTGGCAGATGTAGCCTTGACCTGCTGGCCAGATTTGTTCTCGATGATAACTTTTACGTTATTAGGGCTGCCGTTGCCGTTTAAGGCCTTAGCAGTCTGCTCAGCCGTATAGACACGGCCTGGCTGACTGAAGTTGACCAGCTCAGGACCACGCTCGCCGACTACCGCCCAGCCATCGGCCAAGCCGCCTTTGGCGTGGAACGATACAGGCGACCACCCCGACATATCCGTATACATCTTAACATCACCGATGCCGCCGGATGTGCCGCCCATGCCAAACATGCCCATGATTGATTTCATGATGAGGCCCTGCATGATAACTTTCATCATGGTATTCATGATGCTGTTGGCGAGGTTTTTAAATAAATCGTCAAACCGCTCACCGATTGACTTGCTTTCGGTCAACATGTTCTGGCCAAAGCTCGTAAAGCTGTCCAGGATATCGTCGATGCCTGACTGGATGGTTGCGCGCTGGTCATAGGTTTTGTTCCGGATATAATCCAGAGCATCTTCCCACGCCGTTTTATAGTCGGCGGCTGTGGCGCTCTCCATATCCTGCACAGCGTTGGAATACTCCTGCATAATCTGCAGACGCTGCTCAGTGTTGAGCTGCTGGCTGCTTAAAATCTGCTGGAGCTTATCCTGATAGCTGGTCAGCTCCTCACGGCGCAGGTTGTCAGCCTCTTGAGCAGTAAGCTGATGAGCATCCTGCTCAGCCTGTATCATGTCCATACGCTGCTGATGAGCTTTGATTGTCTGGTCATTATTGGCCAGGCGCTTTTCTGCCTCAGCGTATACATCCATAAGCCTTTGAGCTTTTTGGATTTCTTCGTTAGGCACACCGGCTTTAGCAGCGTTTTCAAGCTTAGACTTCATTTTGGTTAATTCTTCATCCAGTTTAGCTGCAGCAACGGTTGATGCCTCGGCGGTATCTTCCAAGATTTTTCGGTTAAGCTCTGCCTGCAGGTCATGGACGTTGCCGAGCTCTTTCTGGAGCTTCTGCGCTGCGCGTTCAGCTGCACGTTCCGCTTGGCGTGCTGCTGCAGATGCGCCTTTGCTTTTGCCGGTATCAGCCCAGCCACCAAAATCTTTAGGCTGGATTGAGCCGATATCCGGCATGGAGTTATCGAGCGGCTTGTCTTTTTCCGGCTCACTGCTCTTGCCAGCGTTGGGGTTACCAAAATAGCGCCTCTTGGCCTCATCCCAACTGATGTCATGAGTGAGAGCGTACACGCCCGCAGCTGCAACGCCTACACCAGCACCGATAGCAACGGCAGCACCGCCAATGGACAGCATCCCTGCGTCAGCTTTGGCAGCAGCTACCTCCTTATAAGCATCACGTAGCTTGCTGAGAGCGGTAATCATCATGCTTACGCCCTCAATGGCCATACCCGCCATCGTAAGATAACGGCCTGTGCTGTATGCCCAGCTGTCAGTATCGTCGGTAACGCTTTGCAGGACAACACCCACAGCAGTAAGAGCACCGCCGGTATAACCTGCCCATTCCGTGAGCTTGGCCAGCTTATTGCTTTGCTGCTTGGCAGCATCGGCTGCCTCAAGGTGCTGCGTCTGAGCAGTAACAATCTGCTGAGCTAAATCAGCATTGCCTCGTGCTGCCTGTTTGGCTGCTTGATACTGGAGTTTGCCAGCTTCTTCAGCCGACAGTCCGAGTTGCTGATATTTTGTGGACAATGATCTGATTTGAGCTGCTAGTTGGACATAGCCCTCCTCGGCCATCTTGGTGACTGCTTTTTCGACAGTTTCACGCTGACGGATAGCGGTCTGCTTTTTATTTTCCTCTTGCATCACTACCTGCGCAGCTCTCTGTGCGGCGCTTACCTCGGTTTGATAAGCAGTCTGAGCACTGGCAGCGTATTGTGCAAAGTGAGAGGCGTTAAAATTCTGGGTAAATTTAAAGGCTTTCCATGCAACAAATGCTGCCGTGATTTTGCCGGCATTATCCAGCACAACACCTAAGGCTGTTCCGAGCGCTTCGACAGCAGGGACAACAACAGGAGCAATGATATCAGCCATGGCCTTAAAATCATCGACCATGTTGGCGATATGCTCGCCTGCCGTCTGCAGATTTTTGGCCAAATCCTCATTGATGCTCAGGTCGCTGTTAAATAGCACCCCCGATGCCTGCTGCATCAGCTCCTTGTACTTTTGCTGTACAGGCTCAACGGCTACGCTCATCGCGCGGGAGAGGCCCTCTTTTAACTGATCTTCCATGCCGGCGATGGTCTTAGGGGTTTCTTTAGCCGCACGTTCAAAGCCTTGCAAGCGCTCCATTAAAAATTTATACAGGCCATCACTGCTGTTTTTGGCTGCCGTGATATCAGCATCAGTCAAGCCCAAGGCTGTTGCCAGAGTGCTGCTCGCAGGTCTGATACCGCCCTGCACGAGGTCACGCAGCTCCTGTATGAGCTGAGGTCCGTTAAGGCCTAAGGATTTTACAGCATTTACGCCGGTAGTGGTCAGCTTCTGGATTTCTTCAATCTTCATGCCTGCACCGAGGCCGGGGCCTAACAGCGCACGGAATGTATCAACAAGCTCCTCGGATGTAGCTGCGGTTTTCAGAGCATCCTCGTTCAGACCTTTGATAATTCCCTGAGAAGCCTTTAGTGCCTGATTCCATTCCATGTTTTTGCCGTTGAGGGTGGTCATGGAGGTTAAGATGCCTGCCATACCGATGGCATTTGTCTCCATCGCCTTATTAAATTGCAGGCCAGCGCTAACCAGCTTGGAAATGCTGTCGCTAAGCGCTGTAAAACCAAACGCACCGGCAGCAATCTGAGCACCAATGGCGGTATAACTTTTAAGGCTGCTGGCGAGATTACCGACAGCTTTGTTTGTAGAGTTGGCCTCGCCCTCAATCTTGCGCAGAGGTCCGCTCATTGCGTCGGTCAGCGTTATCTTTACCCTTGTTTCTGTGACTTTAGCCATTTACGGATGCCTCCTTTTGGTTGAGATATTTTAGATCAATATCCTCGAGCATACGCAGCTGCTTGATTACGCCCTTATTAAGAGTTATGCCGCTCATACGGCAGATACTCTCAATGCCCGGCCAGTCATAGCTGATGCAGTACATTTCAGCCATGCTGGCAACATAATTACGGCAATTACTTGTAAGCTCTCGGATGTGCATAGCCTGCGAGTTGCCCGGCATAACGTCAGGCGGCCTGTACTCGCAGGTTCTGCAATCAAAGTCAGGGTTTATTTTGCGGCAGTCTTTGCAATATCCGCTGCGCTCGTACTGCCAACGGACGCAGTCCTCAAGTTTTTTATCTCGTCCTCATGGACAATGCCGCTCAGCTCCATGGTGCGGGCAAAAACCGCGCTCACATCACCAACGGTCATACGCTCAACAGGAGCATCCGGATAAATGTTGTGCATAACATAATTGAGATTCAGGCGGCCTAAGCCGGTTTTGTCATCTGGGTGCTTAGATTGATACTCTTTCTGGAGGTCTTCCAGCTTGCAGTATTCGGCAAAATTCATGCCGCGGCACTCTAAGATATATTCTTCACTCATTCTTTTCCCTCCAATCAGTAAGCAGTGTTTTTGTTGGTCAAGGTCACCACAACAGCGCTGGCGTTGGCATCGTCTTGATAGTAAGCGTTATAGCTCAGGCTTTGTTTGATGCCGCCGGGGCCATCAATACCGGGAGAGGTGCGGGCAAATTTGATTTCCGGCAGTAAGATGCTCAACGCAAAATCACCGGTAGAAATAACCACTTCAGCGCTAGTTTCGGTGCAGGCCTCAGCCATGGCGATATACTCCTTAGAGTCAAAAAACGCCTCAATGGTGCCGGAAACAGATGCCAGTCCCTCGCAGATGGCCTCGCGGAAGCCATTGCCACCGATGCAGTAAGACTCACCATCCAAGCCAAAGTCAATGTCCATGCCAAAGCTAGTGATTTTACCTTTTACGGTGCCGCCAATCTTAACCTTTGCCTGGAAATTCTGGGCACGGTTCAGGACAGCTTCCACCGGTGTGGTTGCCATAGAGGTGGTGGTAATTTCCTCCTTACCGCCCATCACACTGATGGTCGCGGTCAGCTCGCCGTCACCACCTACAGAGAGGGACAGCTTGCTTACCTTGCAGCCATGCTCCTTGATATAGGTGTTGATGCCCGGAAAAGCTTTTTCAATGGTCAAGGACGGTTGGGAGTCCTTGATTTTAAAGATATGTTTGTAGTTAGTGGTTTCGCCGACCTTTGCGCTGGTCGGGTCGCCGAACGCAGCCTTGAGCCAATAGCCAAAAGCGGTATAATCTACCGGCACAACGATGTCACCGGATACATCATTGTTGCCCAAGATAGGCTCTACAGGAGAGCGATTGCCGCGGATGGTAGACGGAGCGGTGCTATTTTGAGAGCTTGCCACGCCGTTGGTGTTAAAAGGCATCCTGATGGATTTGGTTGCTGCGTCGGTCGGAGCTACGCCGTAAGCAGTCTCAAAGGCAATCAGGGTGCTGGTTTTGGAGCCTACGCCCCACGGGCAGGTATTTGCCATAAAAATCAATCCTCCTTAGTTAAAAGTGGTTTTGTCCGCCAATGGAAATATCTAACGTCCATACAGCGGTTAAAAATCCCTCCCAATGCTGGGAGTTATTGCCGGGAAGACCCGGCATAAGCTGCTCTATGGTAGTAGGAGGCTGGCAGCCGCCCTTATACCGATACAGAGCATCCTGCAACAGCGTGAGCATCTCGCTGGTCCGTTGCTGCCCTGCGTAGACAATTACGTCAGGCTGCAGCTCAGCGTTTTCCTCGTCAACGTCGAGCCCGAGGGAAAAAACGCACTCATAAGACGCCGTATTGATGGCAGCGCCCTCGGCTTTACCAAAATCATGAATAAACAGATATGGTGCGTTGATATCTTGAGGCATATAAGCCTCAGGCGGGCCGACAATGATGGTGAGAGTTTTGCCAAAATGCATATCGCAATAACGGGCAAGCTCCTGATCAGCAGCTATATGTGCTGCGAGCTTTGCTCCAATAGAACATAAATCCTCATTTTGGAGATAGTTAACTAAACTCATGTGTATACCTCATATTTGCGCCTTTTGCCAGCTGTGCGGGCATGGCCGCCGTTTTCCATGTAGCTCGCAACCTTATTTTGGATGTAGCTGCCAAGCTGCGGATGGATAATCTCCATAGCAGGCTCAAAGATTGGACGTGCAGGTACATCTATCTGCTTTTTACGCTCGGATAGCGGCACGCCTCTCGATGCAAAAAAACTCTGCAATCGTGGCGTTACCTGACGCCTTGCGCCAAACTCCTGTATCTTGCCCTCTCTGGCAGCCGTTGAGCTTGTCCAGCCTATTGCAACAGATTTAGAGGCAGGATTATAAGCGTAGCCGATGGCGCGCTTTAATTTGCCGAGCCAACCTTTAGGAGCTTTATTGTCCAGCTTACGACGGATTTTAAGCGGAACGCGGTCGGCCCACCTGCTTGGTAAGGTGCTGGTACTCAGCTTTTTGACGTTGCTTTGCACATACCATCCTATTGATTTGGTTAAACTGGCAATCATTTTAGGATTATTGGCCAAATAGCTTTTGATGAGCGGCGTCACCTCGTCGCGGATATCTACAGTAATCATCTGTTAAGATACCCCCTCTCGTCACATGTCACTTTAACGGTAACGCTGCCGCCAAGAGAGTCGATAAGCTCAATGCCTGCCACATAGTATTTTTTGTTATCATATACGATAACATCGCCACGCTTAGGGTTAGGCACATCCTCGGTTTTGACGGTAAAATACCCGCTTCCGCTGACAGCTACAGTGTTGCCGAGGCGGTTAAAGCCGCCTCGTGACTTCTGCAGTTCATTTTCCCCGACCTCTACAATGGCTGAAATTTCCACGCCGCTATAGCTGATAGTTTCTGCCAGCAGCGCCGTGTCAAAGGTCGCATTTTGGATTACTTGTTTGATATACTGGTTCATTTTTTTGCCTCTTTCGACAAAAAATAGGGACGGCTTGCGAGCCGCCCCTTAATTATCAGCCCGCTGCAGCAACGCCCACGTTAATAGCTACAAGAGCACGAGTGTCGGAGCTGCCAGCTGCAGCCCAGCAGGTGCCGATAAAGGTGTTAGTGCCTTTGGTGGCGGTAACTTTGCCGTCAGCGGTCAGATACACAGCAGCGCCTTGAGCGATAGCGCCGGTAGACTCTACCTCAAACACGCCACGCATAGTCAGAGCGATAATATCATCTTCGAGACCGCCTGCCTCAGCCACACCGACCAAACCGCCTGCCAGCTTGATGATGTCACCGGGAGCAACGGTAGTGGTGCATTTGTAGTCAATTTTGTCGCCGTTACGGCGGAAAATAGCGTTTTCCTTAGCCATTTAAATCACCTCTCCTTATTTGCCGGCGTTTTTAACAACGCCCAGAGTAGACAGCGCCTTAACGCCAAAGTCATGGTAAATACGATATTTCCAACCAAGAGTATCAAAGGATACCTGGCTCTCAACAATCGGAGTTTGGTTGCCGTTCAGGAAGTTAACCTGTACGCCGTAGCCATATTGGGGAGCGGCAGCAAGATACCAAGCATCAGAGCTCAGTGCATCCAGTTCGGGATCAGAGATAATCTCAAACGCATTGGCAAACGGATTGTTTACGCCGGAATGGGAAGCGCTCGGGTCAGCTGCAGAATGCAGGAGCTGAGCTGCGGTAACAGCCTGAGCCACCGGAACAAGCAGATATTTAGGCATGATACGCAGGAAATTGCCTTTTTTATCTTTAGCTTTACGCAGTTTTTCCATCGCCTCAGCTAAGGACGCTACGCTGATAGCGCCTGCAGTGCCGGTATTGCTGGCATTAAAGGTTGCGCCTGCCAGTACTTTATAAGCCTGAGCGTTGATGTACGCAGCCATGCGGCTGGAAACGATACGAGGAATTTCAGTCAGCACACGCATATCGTCATTAATAAATGCCTGACGGGTGTAGCTATAGGAACGGCCGTAGGTGTCCAGACGCACGGATTCTTTGCTCTCGGACAAGTTCATGTCGGTAAATTCGCCATTCTCGGGGATGAGCTTCGGTTCAGCTTCAGCGCCGATTTCGACGATATTTGCCGGGCGGAAGTCATTCAGGGTGCCGATATGCGCCCAAGCCTGATAGGTGGTATTGGCGGCATCATAGCCGTCTTTGATAGCGTATTTTACAACGTCCTGCAGGACAATCGGCAGGCCACCGGTAGTCATGGCACGCTTAAACAGCTCAGTATCATCCATGGTGTAAGCGTTGCTCGCACCGGCACGGGTCAGCATATCAACAGCCATGTTACGCATGGACATATGACGCAGGCGGTCAGCACCGTCATGCGGTTTAGCTACATTTACGCCGTGACGCATCAGGATTGCATCGGTGTAGACAGCGCGCATCTCATTAGCGCGGTCCTCACCCACCTCGGTTCTGTTGCTCGGTACGGCTTTGTTACGGGCTTCCAAGATGCCCAGCATCTCGCGGTTAATTGTTTCCATGTTTTGACCACCGTCAACCCATTTCTGACGTTGTTCCGCATCAACGTCAAATTTGCGGCACATACCATCAATGGCTGCACAGCGTTCACGTTCTGCTTTGATAGCAGCGGAGCGGATTTCTGCTTCGGTCGGAGCAGTTTTTTCCTTTTCTTCCATGTTTTCGACCTCTCTTTCTTTCGCTGGAGCTTCATGCTGCTTCACCACGTTGTCAGCGTCAAAAGCGAGGGAGCGCCCTACGCCAACAGTTCCATCAGCAGGCACGGTTACGATGCTGATTTCAAATACCTCCCACCTGCTTGCAATCCAAGCGGGTCCCTCTATACCATCAACAGTAGTTTCGCCTTTTTCTAAGACTTGCCACTGTTTGACGCGATAACCTACAGACACGCCATTCAAAAATCCGTCACGTACAAGGCCCATGATTTCCTCGGCCTTTTCGGTGGTCGCAAATTCGATGGTCGCTTTAGCGCGATTGCCCTCGGTCCAAATCTTGATCGGTTTTCCCACAACAATATCTCTTTTATGGTTATACAAGATTGGCATAACGCCATCATCAAAACGCTGTTTGTCCATGGCCTCATCGGTACAGCGCAAAATTTCTTTGTCGCCCCAGAAATTAAAACAAGGGGTTTCACTGGCAAACGATAAGGTTACCGTTCTGGATGCTTCGTCAAAGCCCTCCAGCTTAGCGCTGCGCTGACGTGGCATGTTCATGCGTTTCTGGATATCATCATTCTTCTGATTTTCTTTCATCGCCATCATCACCTTTCACAGTTACCGGAGCCTCGCTCACCAAGCCAAGCTCCTTAGTTTTTTCTCTTTCAAGGGCAAGCTGGGCGACTTCTTCTTCCCAGTCCTTGCCTTTTTTAGCGTAAATGTCCTTGAGCGTAGTCTGACCAGTAGCCAACATCACCTGATTAGCCTGAGCCTCTTTCAGCGGGTCAATCCACGGCAGGCCTTGGCCGATAAATTCATGCTTAAGGTATTTTTGCCTGTTAGTCATAAAATCCTTAGGAGCATTTTTGAGTTTTCCGGCAAGGTAGGCCGCGGTGACAACATCTTCCAGTACAAAATCCAGAAAATGCTCAATGATGTAATTTTGCTCATCGGCAAAAGTCTTCCAGTCTTCGAGCAGGTTCTGACGGGCGCTGGAGTAATTTACCTTGCTAACATCCCTTGTCATCATCTCATAGGAGAGATTGTGGCCAGCGCCGATGCGACGGCTTACAGCAAGGTTATAATCATTAAGCTCAGAGCTTTGGCCAGACGGCACGATACTTCTTACATCCTGCCCTGGCTCCAAATATTTGATTGAGCCTGAGTCAATGCGCGTTCCGGCAGGCTTGCCGTTGCTGTCCTTTTCTCCCTTGGGAGCTAAGGAACGGCCAAAAGTTGAGCCAGCATCTTTTTGAGTCGTGATAAATACCGCAATGGCAGCGTTAATTTTTTGTTTAAACGCTACGGCGTCAAAAAACTCCTCAAGATCATGCACATCATCCAGCGCTCGTGTCAGCGGTGAGATTTCCCTCACTTCACTCGGTCTGGAGGTGGTCGACAAATAAAACACTCTGTCAGCCTTAACAGTTTCGATTTCCGCAACAGTTGTGATGTCGGCTGTGGCCTGCTCAATATAGTAATTAAGCGGCTTGCCGTATTTGTTTACCTCAATGCCGCCGATAATGGCGTTTCCGGCAGGCGATTTGACCTCGCCGGGGCCTTTGAGGTTATCAACCTCGATGAGCTGCAGCCTGTACGGTATATCGCTGCTCTTGTCAGTCACTTTCAGCGCCAATATGCCGCCGTCGACGATGCGACGGCGAACAATCAGCTTTAAAATTTCCGTCAGACAAAATCTGCCGGTCACATCACAGTTGCCGGGACGGCTCCAATCAGCCCATAGCGCTTCAATCGCATTGTTCCAGTCCTGGTTATCGGTCCGCAGCTGCAGATTAAAGCCTTTACCGACAACATTACGCTCGAAAGCGTTAATGATGCTGTTAATTAGTTCACTGTTCCGCTCAAGGTGGCGAGCTTTCGCTCTCGCTATATCACGGTTGGGAGCGTTTAAGGCCTCGCCTTTTCCGTCTACGGGCACCCAGTCAGCGCTATTACGCCATTTTGGCACAGCCTCATAAGCTGCAGCCAGACGCATTTGCGCACGATAAGCACGTCTTTCCGCACCCCATCGCGGCGACAGCACGCTGATAGCCTTGTCAATCCCATCTCCCAGACGTTCCATAAAGGTGGGGTTTCTTTGATTTTTGGACATATCCTCAACCCCTCCCATAAAATGACATCTTTGTGCCCCAGCTTTCGCCGGAGCTGCCATAGCTCTGAGCATCAGCAAGCTCTTTTTCTATGGCTGCGCGTTCTTCGCGCAGAGCCGCAAGGTTGGCATGCTCCACTCTGCCGTTACGCGTCTGGACCATCTGGCCTGTACGCATAATATTGCTGATAGCAGCATCAACCTCAACCCGGCGGCGCTCTAATTCCTCAATAGTCGCCATAGCGCCCTCCTAAATCGTAAATCCCGGCTCCGGCAAGACTGTTTCTTCCGGAGCATCGGCTTCCATCGGCGTATCGTCGATAATAACATCCTGCAGCGCCCTCATGTTGACCAAATCAGCAACAGCAAAGGAGTAGACGGAGCAGTCCCACAGATGGTTCTGTTTGGCGCTGGTCTTCGGTTTCCACGTTTCGCGGCCTTTGTCATCCATTACCCTATGCTCTGAGGTGATTTGCTCAGCATACTCTAAATCGCAATCAGCGTTAAGCATCCAGCTGCCGCGGCCTATTGGCATTTCAAGTCGCTGGGCAATTTCGTTTTTATATTGGTCGGTGTTAACAATCCACAGCTGCAGCGGCGTTCTGCCCGGCATCCTCGGCTCGATGTTGGTCGGGCGCAAGTATGCGGCCATGTGGACGGATGAGCCCTTGACTGGGAACGCTACGCCCTGATGTTTCCAGCAGTAATCGTAGACCTCCTCAGTCCGGAAACCTGTATCAATTCCGTAAATGCAGACCTGATACTGTGACTTTCCATCCTCTCCGGTCCAGATTGTATCCATAACCTTTTCCAGTTCGTCCCAACCAATACATTTACCATAGGCAAGGCGCTGGGACGTTATGCCCGGTCCCCAGCAGTCAATCTGCCAATAGAGATAACCTTTTTGGACATCGACGCCGCCGGTAAGCAGCTGACACCAATCCGGCACAACATACATAGGACAGTCAGTTTTATGCTTCAGGACGATATCGGCTTCCATGACAGCCGATTTGCTCTCCCATGGTTCACCAAGCCATGAGTTGACAAAGTTCATGAGCAGCAGCGGGTCATTTTTAGATCTGATAAATTCCGCTGCCATTTTGCCAAAGGACACCCATGGGCTATAAAGGGAGTTGAGCGCATACGCTACGCTGCGCGGCTGGCCCTCACATTCGTTGGTCGGCAGCCATCGCCCTTTATTAAGCATGTCTGGCTTATCCTTATCGGTAATAACGCCTTTACAGTAACAACACTCATAATGTGTGTTGTGTTCAACAACAGTCGCAGGCTGATGAGCGTCAAATTTGACGTATTTCCATTTAAACGGCTGCATTTTTCCGCAATGCGGACAAGGGACGTTATATTCATAGCGCACGTCTGCAGCTTCATAGAGCTGGTAGATGTGGCCTGTCTTCAGAGTCGGAGTCGACCAGAAAAACATCTTCTTCTTGCCTGACCAGTTCTTAGTTCTTTCTTCCGCCAGCTTCAGCGGGGACGCTTCTTTGCCGGACATCTTCGGGAATTTGTCGATTTCGTCCAGCACGATTACCGGCACGGACCACGAAGCGAGGTCGGTCGGAGATTGAGCGCTGCCGAATTTACAGAAACCGCCAGCATAACGCAGCATGGCATTCTTGCTGTTAGTTGCCTCAAATTTTCCGTGAAAGCATTCGTTGCTGGTGAGCACCTTTTGCAATCTGTCCTGTGAAAAATCTTCCAGCGCGTCCTTGTTCGGCAGGACATACATAACACGGCAAGGAGCTTGGGAGATGATGTAGCCTAAGATGTTGATGCCGCATTCCGTTCCGCCTACCTGCGTAGGCTTCAGGAATGTTATCTGCTCAATGCCATCTTTATTGAGGCTGTCCATGATATCGACCAGATAAGGTACGATTTCATTTCGCCACGGACCAGGGCGGGATGTCTCGTTGGCTCCCATGTAGCGGTATTTCGCCGCCCACTCTGATACCCTCATCGGGTCTTCAGGTTTCAAGGCAAGGAGTGCGTTATTTAGGACGTTTTCGAGGACGTCCAACTGGATTCTTGTTAAGGCGTCCTGTTCGCTCTCGCAGCTTGCCTCTGTTGTCGGCTGCTTCTTTGAGAGCTGCTCTGATGTATCCATCAATCAACCTCCTTACCTGTGGAGCCATCTCGGGATATTGGCTGTACATCTCTGACATGATGTGGTCACCCACGGTAATCAGCGATGCTTTCAGGTTATCAAATATCTCGGTTAGCTCTTTTTCTACCAGTACGGCGCTGAGCAGCTGGCCACGCTTTAGCTGCAGCTCCTGTTCTACCAGCGCTGCCCTTGCCAGCTTCAGGCGCTTATCGGCATCAAGCTTTTCAGCCATAATTGATACGCCGCCGTCAGCTCCCTCGCCGGCATAACGCCAAGCGATTACGGCTTGGATGTCATCCCAGCCGCGGCATTCTTTTGGACAGCCTCTTTTCGCCCATTTTGCCAACGTTTCGCCGCTGACATTGAAGACATGGGCTGTCTGCGACGAGCTGAGTAATACGCGGCCATCCGTCGAGAGCTTCGCCCAGGCGTTTACAGTGTCCGCCATATCATCACCTCGTTTTCAAAAATTTTTACAAAAGTTTCACCGAGGAGATGCCCGACCACCTCTCTTCCCCACCCCTCGGGGAAGTACCTTGAGTGAGTGGGAACAGCATTGTCCCAACTCCTAGTAATATTATCCCAAACAAAGCAGCTGCTCTCTACCCGTTTAGCGCGCGAAACTCTCATGTTTCTTCCAACTTCTGGGCAAAAGAAAAAGCTGGAGGGTGTTAACCTCCAGCCTGTGTGTCATAAGTCCATGCCTAGCTTCTGAGCGACATGTCTGTATATCTGCCCTATGCGTCTATATAATGTGCTCGTGCTGATGTTGAGCCGTTGAGCAATAGCTGCGTCTGTTGGCCGTGGCTTCTGGCTCCAAAACTTGAGCCTGAGCACAGCACGCTGCTCCTCGTCCATGTCCTGATCTGCTGCAGCAATAGCATCTGTTATCCTACGCAGCCAACGCAGCCGGTCCTGCAGATACATCCGCTCCTCCGATGTATAATCATCGGCGTAAGCAGGGAACATGGTTATCTCATCTAGCTTTCGACAAATTCTGCCAATCTCATTTCGGGAACGCTGATAATTTAAAAGCTCAGCGTGTATGTATGCTTTTGTGCCTCGCCTCATTTACCAGCGTCCTCCTAATTAGAATAATCTCATTGTACGAGTCAAGAATGGATGGATATCCTCCAAGCTCCGGCACAAGATGTACGTACCTCCATGCTGCTCAATGTCATGTTGGAATAGCTTTTGTTTCTCGCTTTGATATCCACGCGGCGTCTTAATCTCGATATAGATTGTACGCCCACCCTTGATTGCCGTCAAATCAGACAAGCCGGGATGAGAGCCTAAGCCCTGCTGGTGGCGGATGACATACCAGCCATCCATGCGCAAAGCTTCTCTCACCTGATTCTGGATAATTGTTTCTGGGTTCTTTTTTTGTAAACGTGTCATTGTTCTTTGCCTCTCTTTGATAACATCCAGTCCTCGCCGTCTTGGAAAAACTTCTCGGCCAGCCTTTGATATTCTGCCCAGATTGTTCTGCGTCCACATTTACTGCAGACGATACGATAAAGTGTTATACCCTTAAAACGAGTCGTCTCGACTTTTGCTTCATGTTTACAGCTCATTCTTTCAACTCCTTTTGCATTGTTTCAATTCTTTTTACCCAGCGCGCCCACTTATGGTTATCGGTAACCGTTTCATCCAGCAGTTCGCAAACATTGTAGCCACACACGATGAGGCACGCCAAAACATCCATGCTCTCCTCTTTTAAATCAGCTTCAGCCTGCACTACGCTTACCGGCGTGGGGTTATTGCTTAAGCCTTTAGCACGGATGAGCTTTAAAGCAGCTTTGCTAAGCTCGCTGCATTCCTCGGCCAGCTGTTCCAACTTGTCCCGCTCGCTGAGATTGCGCTGGATATAAATTGCGTTGTGTAAAACAGACATCATAACAACACCGCACCCTCTTTTACCTCGACAATCTCGACTTTGACCAGATAATCACTGATATAGTCGCCAGCGATGCCAATAATCGCACCATTATCCAAAAATACATTGAGGCTGTCAAGGTCATCGTTGTAACTCAGTCGTTTAATGCCCTCCAATTTAATGTCGATAAATTCGCCAAAATCGTCCAGATCGCACACCCAATCGGAGCCCAGAACGCCACTGTTCTGCAAAGCTTCCAAGCCTACGTGCCCTTTGCCTACCGGCAGGCGAACGATAATTTTTGCGTCAGAAACCATATATGTGGCCTCTACAACATGATGTTTACCGCTGTCCAATGCGGGATTATAAGATTTTAACACGTTTACTCACTCCTTTTATAAAAGCGGCGGCGTGGGAATTCTTGGATTTTATGCAGGCCTGTTTCATCAGTCCATAACAATAATGAGCCTACCGTTGCCAAGTCCGCAACCTACTGCCATTCGGCAACCCAGCCGCCGCACCCATGGGCTTAATTCAAATCAATGTAGCACCAGCGAATAACAGATATTTCTCCGCATATTTCAATATTGTTCATATCACGAATGCTGTTACCTACTCTGAACCCAATCAAATACTCTCTATACTCTCTTGTCAAATACTCTCTTGTCAATTTAATTTTGTTTGGATTGATTTCAAAAAGACAATCTTTAAATTCTACTGGCATAATGTCATTACCATGCCATTTCCCACATATAGGTTTGTTGTTCATTCTTTCATCTCCTAAACTTTTTCAAGGGACTTTTTGTGTCACTCTGCAACTTTTTCAAGTGAGCTGTTGCGTTTTTTGCAACAGTTACAAGAGATTTTTGCAACATATTGCAGTTTTCGTTTATAACTCATAATCAACTCCCATTTCGGCAGCTACCTTAGGCAGTGCATCTTGCGCTTCAGCTTCTGTTCGGTATACCCAGCCTTTGTCAAGTAAAGCATACTCATTCGGAAAGCCATCCCAGTGCAACGAGCCTACACCCCATTTGTCGCCCATGATTACAAAGGTATAATAGTATTCACCTTTCTTTGGCTTCCACGGTAATTTCACGATTTCAGCTTTACCGCAAATAATGTCTGCCAACAGCTCTTTGTCATATTTACCGCTACAGCCTTCTTCATGGACAAACACCCCTTCTTTAGTAAAGTTGCAAATTATTTCAAAGCCTGTTTTATACACTACTTTATGCACTACCTTAAATTCTTCCCCAATCTCCACGCCCAACATACGAGCGATTTCAGGGATTAAATTTTTACTCATCTTTAATAACCTCCACACTGCCACGCAGCAAAGCAAGAAAAATACGCATCTGCATGGACTGATTACCGATACTTGACCAATGGCAGCACTGACTCGGACGGTACTCCAAATCATCAACGATAAAACGGTACTGCGCCGGATATACTCCGCCAAGCTTAGCTATCTTGGACACATAGCCCAGCAGCATCGAGCCGCTGCCACATGCCGGCTCTGCTAATTTTATATACCCCTTTGCTGCAATAGCCTTCCTGATGTAGTCAGCGTCATCGACGACATTTGCAGTAAGCCTGCCCAACGAAGACGGCGTAAAAAATTGACCTGCCTGTTTACTATTAGCCTGCAGCCGATGAAATATCTGCCCTAGGTAATCAGTGTATTCTTTGTTTGCGGCTGAATAATCCATAAGCTCCGTCAAATCTGCCGTTATACTCTGAAATATTGGCAACTCGTCCTTATACTCATCATAAAGGCTGCTTAAATCAAACAAAGGCTTACCTTGTAACGCGGCTATACAGCGCATATAACGCAATTTGCACTAAGCGCAATTCAGGATCGTCGGTTTCCAGCCACCATCTAAACATTACTGTCGCCAGCATCAGGAGGAAAACTCCCATCATCAGTTCAACAGCTCTTAATATTGCCATCTACCTTTGCGCTCCTTTCTATACAGCGTAAAAATCGGAACGTCGTAATGGCTGCCAATCACTTCCGGTTGACTTTCCGCCAGCTCCGGAACAGCCTCAACCTTTTCCGCCATACGTTGGCGGATGTCTGCGTATTTCTCAGTGATTGGGTGATACGTTTGGTAAACGCCTACCTGACCGTTAACCGTTGTAAGCATCGGCATGCCTACGTCCCACGGCAAAAAGTATTGCAGATAGCTGATTTGTTTACTCAGCTTCTTCAGCAGCTCTGCAAGCTGCTTATAACTAATCATTCTCATTGCTATCCTCCTCTACGCGCTGCTTCATGGCAGCTTCTACATCCGCGATAACATCAATGTCGCCGGGGCTAAGCTCCTTGCGTTTAATCTTCACGACGTACTCATGCGCCAGATTGACCATGTTTTCTATACGGGTGTCCTTTTTCTGGATGGCTTTAAAATCGTTCATCAGGACCAGACACACCGCGCGCATCATTGTAAACGTGATGCTGGTTATCAGCTTGTTGGTGGCCTCCTCTTTGGCGATGTTGCAAAACGTCTTGTCGAGGTCGCTCATCTTAACATCCTGCTTAAATGCCTTTCTGGCAGCAGCTCTCCGGAGTGCTCTGTTTACTCCCATGCTCTCACTCCCTTAAGGTAATTGGTCGATAAGCTCCTTTTTTAGAGCTTTATACTGAGGCGTTACCGCCCTTTGTTCGTTTTCGTATCTAAATTCACATTCACCCGGCGCTGGGTTTTCTCTCAGCGCATGCACCTGCAGCCCGAGGCGGTGGAACATCTTACGTCTGGGGCAATCCTTGACCACGTCGCCCTGAGGGCAGGCGTAACAGTTGAGGCTTGCGCCGTCGACCAAATCCAGAAAATCAGACTGGCTGATTGTCACCAGACGCTGGCTGTCGCTCCGGTCATAGCGGAAGTCATCGTAATGAGCCACCTTAATGGCTGTTTTCTCTATGCGACGCACCACCTTGACTTCTTCGACCGGGTCCAGTTTACTCATGCGGTCATTAATAACCTTGTGCGTGTAAGTTTTGGCCATGCTCAGCCAGCGCCGCCAACTTTTGTTTTGGGTACTGTCATCTTTGAGAATTTTCTCCAAGGCCTGTACAGCAGCGCTCAGCCACATGAGCTGATTGAGCTCTGTGCTGGCCATGTATCTTGACTCTTTCATTTTTCTCCCTCCAGCAAATCATCATAGCCCGGCAAGCGAGGTACAATCCCACCTTTTTCAAAGTGGATATAATCTCTACCCCACACAAACGCCCAATCCCTCAAATAGGCATTACGCTTATTGTAAGCGCCTACGCCGTACTCTTTAGCGCGGACTGTTTTCTGCTTAAGCATGACCTCCTGTGTGTCCGTCATCAAATCGCCTGTCCATTCCGGTTGTTCCGGCGCGTCGAAGTCCGGATAAATTCCCCAGCCTTTTTTGATTTTCATGTAGGTGCCGCGTACATCCAGTTTAACAATCACATGGCCAGCACAGATAGGCTGCCAGTGAGCGCAATTATTTGCCGTCCCAAAAAAAGCAGACTTTAGGGCGCTTCCAGCTGTTGTTGTTAGGTACGCAATCTTTTCCCGGCTTAATGTTCTGGCCTTTAAGATATGCAGCCAGCTCAGCCTCGCTAACGACTCTATACAGTATCATTTTTTATTCCCCCAGCATCTCACGACACACCATGTAATGCTTTTCTACCATGTACATCTGGATTAGGGAGTAAACGACGATATCGCCCAAGCTCTCCATGAGCTTATCAATGTTGATATCCTGGCCTTTGCCATACACATGAGCGATGTGCTTACGGCAATATGCTTTGCTCTCCTCATACATGTCATAGTAATCACCGCTGTTCTTATTTAAAATTCATTTTTTCTCCTTGTGCTTGCTTGTATATACTTCACGGTTCAGGGTTATGCTGCTGGCCGTGGGTGGCTGATTAATACCTGGGCTTTTTGCAGCCCAAAGCTTTATAAAACATCGCCTGTCTTATCAGGCTTGCGCATTTGGCCTCCATGATGTAGCCATCTTTAACTTTTTCCATCCGGATGATGTCATTAACCTTGTCCAGTTCAGCGCGCCATTTTTTGTATGTATCGCAGTGAGCGTGGCATGCAACATGACGCTTTGGCAGTCTTTGCAGCAGCCGCTACTCATCTTTCTTTCTCCTTGCCGTGATGCTTGCGCCACTCATCAAAGGTGATGGCTGCTGCGCTGGTAGGAGCTGCCATCGTGCCCATAAGAGCTTCGACGCTCCCCAAAGCGCCGCCATTGTTTGCCTGCCTCAAGGCTCTAGGCTCAATCTTTGCGGCAGGCTGCAGCAGCCCGGTTTTGCTTTTACCCAGGATATACTCGTTGCTGCCGCGCTCCTTGGTGCGTTTGCAAACGTCCTCGTACATACGGCGGACCTGAGCCCTTACAGTAGGCATATCCTCAGCCAACGTCATCTGCAGATCGTGCCAACCAAAGCTGGTCACAGCCTGAGCAATCTCCGGGCGGCTAAACGTAGGATATTCCCCCCAAGGAGTCGCCTGCATCGCCCTCTCAATCTCAGACCACGCTTCGTTCCACTCACGGATGCGGCTGTCATCATCTGCCGTTCCGACCAGGCTTCTGCTGGCCTCAACGATTTCAGCGATGCTGGGGAGAAATTTGTTTTCTAAGATTATTTTTTGGCACGCTCTCTCCAGAACATTGACGGGTATATCTTTAAGCATTTTTACGTAAATACTAGGGCGTTGGCCGTCAACAGCCTGCCCATAAGCTCCAAACAATGTTGCTATAATTCTGATGCGTGCTTCGGCTTCGTTATTACCCAAATAAATCATCTCCGCTCTGTTCTAAGATTTTTCTCATCGCCTCTGCCGTGGCAGTGACATCATTTTTAGGCTTTCCGCCCCGCTGCCTTTTAGTCTTATCACCACCGGCAACGTAATTCCTTGCGCATGTCTCGACGTAACCGAGCTTGCGCACGTTATTTCTGGACGCCGTTCTAAAGCCGTATATAGTGGCTTTCAATCCAAAATCATCGACGATAGCACATATTTCCTCGACAACACTGGCTGTTAATGGTGTTTTGATGTGCTTTTCGTAGGCACTCACAGCCTCGTTGTATGTTTCTTGGTCATGTTTCGTTCCGGGGAAATGATTATCGTTAACCACTTCGGTGTTATCGGTTTGCTTATTACCCCTATTACATAGGGGATTGAATAGGTGGATAGAATAGGTATTGTC
>ULWJ01025012.1_pt1 | contig 19702 bp, 13 predicted proteins | sample 1960221 | NCBI WGS metagenome assembly ULWJ01 (sample SAMEA4835809, study PRJEB28245) | human gut metagenome | biome: gut microbiome; material: fecal sample | place: Denmark | collected 2008 | reverse complement strand
TCAGACAATCCTCTACCTTTTAATTCAAAATCTTCTGGTATCTATGGAAGAGATTGGGATATTGTCCTTGATTAAATATTATAATAATTAATTGAATAAAAATGATTGGAAAGTATGTAATGAGAGAAGCCAAGACCTTGAATGGTTTGGTTTCAGATAATGCTTTGGCTTCTATTTTTCAGAGTGCCCCTCAAAAAGCTTCAAATCTTATGATTAAATTACTCTATGCAAATAGAGGTATGTCTCTTGAAAGAAATTTGATGAGATTCCCTGTTAAATATTTTGAAACAGATGATGATTATACTTGGGAACTAATTGGTTCTTCTAGGAGAAATATTGCTTTGGTTGAAGCTAGATATAATGGTGCTGTTGTTGAAGCTGATGACTTTAATGTAGGTATTGGTGGATCTACTATTGAGTTAGTATTCCCTGAAAACTATTTCTTTGATGGTTACATTATTGTGGGTGAAAAGAATGAGGAATATCCTTTTAGAATTCTTGAAGAGCCTAGAGTAGAAGGTACATATTATGTTTATAAAGTAGAACTTACAGGTAAGAATAAACAGAATGGTTGTCCTGGTGAAGAGCTAGTTGGAGGTAAAAGATTCTCTGATGAATATGCTCCTGTAGAAAGAGAGATGAGTAGAAAAGTTGGTGATAGACTAAAAATATTTTATGTCACCCTATTCCAGTAATGGATAGTTAAAAAATGGGCAAATTAGGTGGAACTACCTATTAAGGTACAATACCTAGCTAATGCATTCCTAACTAGAATGCACAGTGTAGAGAGTAGGAAATGAGGATAAAATAATTATCTAATGAAAGGATATATTTATAAAATTACCAATAAGGTAAATGGGAAGTCCTATATTGGACAAACTAGATATACTGTAGAATTTAGATGGAAACAACATCAATTTAAAAAAGATAATTGTCATTTTCATAATGCAATTAAAAAATATGGTGTAGATAATTTTACAGTAGAAATATTAGAAGAATGTGAATTTAAAGACTTAGATAGTAGAGAAATGTTTTATATTGCTAAATATGATACATTTAACAATGGATATAATTCTACTATAGGAGGAGATGGTAGAAGAAAGATAATTTCTGATAATCAATATGATGAAATAAAAGAGCTTTATTTATCAGGATTTAGTGGATATAAAATTTCTAAATTATATGATGTAGATAAAGCTACTATTTTAAAGATTTTACATTCTATGAATGTTAAGATAAGAAATAATAATCTTAACATAAATCATCAAGAATTTTTAGAACTTAAAAGGGATTATGAAATTGGATATTCTTTAAGAGAATTATCTAAAAGATATGATTGTAGTCCAACAGGTTTGAAAGAATTCTTAGAAAAAAGAGGTGTTGATCTTAGAATTAGATATTCTATTCTGAAAGACCAAGAAGCACAAAATAATTTAATAAATGATTATTTAGATGGAAAATTAAAATTGTCTGAAATAGAATCTAAATATCATTGTAGTTATGCAACTCTTTTAAAAATCCTTTCATTGCATGGTATAAATAAAGGAAAGAAACATTTTAAAATGACTTCAGAAGAATGTTTAAATGCTATTAAAATGTTTAATGATGGAAAATCTGTTAAAGAGATTTCTAAACATTTTGAAGTAGATAAAGGAACTATATATTCTTTATTTAAAAGATACCATGTTAATTATTTGACAGTATAATTTTCCCAAGAGTGTCCACTTCCTAATAGGTAATGCTAAGGAAGAAAATGTACTCCAAGTTGCCTCTAAAAGAGGTTTCTCAGATAAAGAGCTGAGAAAGTAAAAACTAGGTAAGATATGCAACTCCATTCTCTATGAGAAATGAATTCTCTACTATTAGAATTTCTACTAAAGTAGCTGGGAATAAGATGAATAGAAAACTTGAAACTGGTATTCCTGTAATGACTAAGGAAGGTAAACTTCAAGTTAATAAAATGTGGATTCATCAAGTAGACTGGACATTAGAGGAACAATTTGCTAAAGATAAATCTCATGTATTGATGTATGGAGTCTCTAATAGAGATGAACATGGTGAATACTATGACTTTGGTAAATCTGGTAATGTTATCAAGATGGGTGCAGGTATTAGGGAACAAATGAGTTATGGTAATGTTGTTTACTATAATAAATTTGATCTTAAACTATTAGAGAAAGCTCTAGTAGATCTGTCTGTATCTAAACTTGATATGAAAGATAGGAAATTTATTTTGAGAACTGGTGAATATGGAGCAATTCAATTCAATAAAGCTGTTCTAGATGTAGTATCAGGATGGTCTGCATTCTCATATTTGAGAGGTTCTGATCAACCTGGAATTATCTCTAAAGCTAATTCTAATTTACATCAGACTGCTTTAACTGCTGGATTCCAGTTTGTTGGTTATAGAGCTCCTAATAATGTAGAAGTATTCTTGGAAGTAGATCCATTCTATGATGATCCAGTAAGAAATAAAGTTCCACATCCTGATGGAGGTGTTACTGAATCTTACAGATATGATATTCTTTATATTGGTTCAACAGAAGAGCCTAATATCCAAATTGCTAAGATTAAAGGTGAAGAGGAACATAGAGGATACCAGTGGGGTTTAACAAGTTTTAGAAAGGTAGCCTAAGATCCCACTTTAATAAACACTGTGAATTGCTGGAAACTCTTTAGAGCTTCAAGTACTAATTAATAAAAAATAAAATATGGAAATTTGGAAAGACATTAAAGATTTTGAAGGTTATTATCAGATTTCAAATCTTGGAAATGTTAAATCTCTAGATAGAGAAATGATTGTAAATGGTGGTATTAGAAGATATTATTCAAAACCTATCACCCAATCAATAGAAAAAGATGGTTATTTAACTGTAACATTATGGAAAAATTCTAAGAGTAAATCTTTTAGGGTACATAGATTAGTTGCAGAAGCTTTTATAGAAAATCCAAATAATTATGAAATAGTAAATCATTTGGATGGAAATAAACAAAATAACACTGTTGGAAATTTAGAATGGTGTACTATTAAGGAAAACACTAATCATGCTTTTAGAACAGGTTTAAGAAAATCTGGTGAAAAACATAGATGGTCTAAATTAACAGAATTTCAAGTAAAACAAATACCTAATTTATTAAATCAAGGTTTTTCTCAGAAATATATTTCTAAATTATATGGAGTTTCTTACTCTTGTATTAAGAATATATGTCAAGGAAGAAAATGGAGATTTTTAATTAGTGACAATCTTGAAGATTAGACAATCAGCAGCTTAGCTCTAGAAATAGAGAAAGTTCAGAGGCCATCCCTTTAGGGAGTACCCATAAGCATGGGGAAGTGCAGTGCTTCTTTATATTAGAAGATATAAAGAATGAAGATATGGTCCAACCTCTATAGAGATATAGAGAACACTTTAAAAGTGTTATACAAGATTAGCGACCTTGTATTAATAAACAATGTTAGAAATCCTTTCACAGGCCAAATGAATAACAATAATATGTCATTTGATGAAGACTCTTGTGTGATCCATAAGATGGCTTCTTTAGGAGCATTTATTTTAGATGCTGAGAGAACTATGAGTTTAATTTATAGAGCTGTTTAATTGAATAGGGGAGGAAGAATCCTCCCCAAAATATATTTAAGGAGAAGAAGATGGTAGAAACAAAATCAAAAGGGATTGTATCTTGTTTAAAAGATAATAAGGTTATTGTTAGATTTATTAGGAAACCAGATGGGTTTGTTACTAATCCTAAAAATCCTCAATATGGAGGATTGTCTATGGGAGCTAGTATTGTGTTAACAGTACCAGTATTAAGAAATGGTTCTTATAAAAATGTTTTAACAGATAGTGAAAAAGCATTCTTGGAGGAAACATTAGGACTTGAATCAGGTGCTTTATCTGTACATAGAAAAGAAAATAACTATTGGGATAATTTTAATGTGGCTCTAAAAAAAGAAGATACTACATTTAATCTAAGTGATCCTATTGACTACATTAAATATAAAGTAGTTGTTAATAATACTGATTTAGTAGCCCCTTCATTGGAAGATCTTCAGTCTAAGAAGTTGGGTACTTGGAGATTTGTAATTATTAATGAGGGAGAAGAATTAGCTCAAAAAACTGCTGTTGCTAATGCTAGAGCACAAGCTTATATTCTATTAGGATCTATTAAAGAGAATAAACCTAAAGTTAAAACTATTGTACAGTTATTGACTAATAAACCCATTAATAATAATACTAAACTAGATCAACTGGTAGTATGGGCAACAGAAGAAATTGAAAAGGAACCCAAGAAATTTTTACAGATTGCTAATGATGAGTTCTTAGATACTAAGATTAATATTATTGAAGCAATAGAATATGGAATAATGAAGAAAAGAGGAGACTTTTATTTCATGGCAGATAATACACCAGTATGTGAAAAAAATGAAGAGCCTACACTAGATAATTGTGTTAAATTCTTGAATAGTCCTAAGAATCAAACAATCTATCTTAAATTACAATCTCAGATCAAAAATGCTCAAGAATAATGAATAATTCTAAAGAATGGATAGAAAGTTTTAATTTACATTATAATAATTCTGATAAGTCTGCTCCTGAGTTGAATTCTTATGAAATATCTTTGTTTCTAACACAAGCACAGGATGAAATTGTAAAAGAATTTTATTCTGGTAAAAATATATACCATGAAGCTGTGGATAGTACAGAACATATAAGGACAGCTTTGGAATATCTTGTTAGAACAGAAACATTGAATCCATTAGAATTATCTAAATATAGAGGTTATAATCAAGCTAGATTTAAAACTGCAGATAATATCTGGTATCCAATTAATGAACAAGTAATTATACCTAATTGGCCATTAACTATCTTAGTTATTCCTACTACATGGGATGAATTAAATGTTAATCTTATCAATCCTTTTAAAAAGCCTAATGAAAGGAAAGTATTTAAATTAACTAAGAATGATGGTATCTATATTATCTCTAGTAAAGAACCTACTAGCTATGAAGTAACTTATTTAATAGAACCAGAACCTATAATACTAGAAGATCTTTCAACTGGATTATATGAAGGTATGGGATTATCTATTAAAGGAGAGACTAAAGAAACTCTTTGTAAATTAGGTTCTAATATACATTTAAATATATTGAATAGAGCTGTAGAATTAGCTTTAAGAGATTATAATCCCTCTAATTTAGAAGCTCATGTTCAATTAAATCAAAGAAACTTTTAAAAATAATATATAAATGAGTGCTTTATCAAATCAACAGGTAAGACATATGTATGTTGTTACTGGAGCATCTACTGCTGCTGCTCCTTCTAATTTTACTTCAGCTACTACTGGACAAGCTGCTGTATTTAATGATCTTGGAAAAAAGACTGCTGGCAACTATGCATATTTCTTATATAAAAATAATAAAGGATATATCTCTAAAACAGATAATATCTATAAAGATCAAGTAGTGTATGCTAAGACTACTGATTATGCTCCAGAATCATTTAAAGAAGTAATTGTAACTCCAGTTAATGTAACTGCTGGTGTTAAATATGTTCTTGAAATTCAATTCTTGGATTGGTATTCAGTAAGTCCTGAAAATCAATATTTTAAGTTAGCATCTTATACTGCTAAAACTGGAGATGATGCAGAAGCTGTAGTTGATGGTCTTGTTAAAGATCTAGCTTATCAGTTTATGCATGAAACTGGATCTTTCACTTCATCTTTCCAGTATACTCCTAAAGGTGGAACTGCTATTAAGCTTCCTGGAAATAAATATTTGGAATTCTCTAAAAAAGGAGCAACCACTTCAGCTACTTTAGTAATTAAAGAGAAAGAACAATATTCTAATAAGGATAAAGTTCCTGCAAAGAAACTTATGTTCAATGTTAACATTCCTACTGGTGAGGGAGAAATGACTACTGAAGATAAATTTGTTGATGCTGCAGGTACTGAAGTTAAATATCATAGTCTTGGTCAAGGTAATGGTAAAGTTATTGCTGAACAAGAATGGTTCTATTTAGGAGAAAGAGGAGACATCTATAGAAATATGGGTTATCCTAATAACTTTGAAACTTCTTACATGGCTGATGCATCTAAAGGCTATGTAATGGTAGATATTACTTTCTTCTATCAAGGACATAATGAAGATGTACAGAAATCACAAAAACAATTGTATTTTGTATTCCCATTTGATCTAGATGAAAGTAAGAAACCAGTAAAAGTTAGTTATAATGCTGCTAAAGCTGCTGCTAAGACTTTAACTGATGCTCTAGGGACTATCTTAGGAATTACTATTAATTCCCTGTCTGCTACAGAGTAATAACATAACATGGGGAGATAGTTCAATACTGTCTCCCCTTTTTTATTTTAACTATGGTAGAAATTCATGAATGTAGAGTATCTCCATTAGGAGATGGAATTTTTCTCTGGACTAATGTTATAGATGGTCCAGATTATGCCAATGTCTTTCTAGAAAAGATTGCCATTGTGCAGTATGATAGATTTACTATAGATTATCCTGATAAACAAAATATTTTAGTAGAACTTACTGGAGAAAATTTAGGTGAAGATAGAAAAGAAGTTAAAATGACTGTCTCTAGTGCAGCCTTTGACTTTGAGAGATATTTTTATTTTGTTTATATTAAGACTATTGGACAGCCAACTTCTAGTGATGGAACTGAAACTTATTGTGATTCAGATCTAGTAATCACAGCAGCTGTTAATCTTTTACCACTATATCACACAAAAATTAAATTACTTAAAGAATATGTAAAAACATGTGGTAAAAATGAACAATTGATTATAGACATTATCTTAAAAGAAGAAATTTTTAAAAATTCTTTAACTCTAGGAGAATTTTCTACATCTGTTCAAATATGGGATGATCTATTAAACTATGATTTAGCTCAAGCTAATCATAAAACCTCATATGAGGGATATAAAAATGTACAAAATAACAAACAAATCACACTATGATAAATACATTAACAACTTTGTATTCATCATTAAAATCATATTATAATAATCTCATTGTTTATGGCCATTCCTATGAAAATAGGAAACTTATCATCTTAAAGGGTGTTTTAGATGTTATTAAAGAGTTAAGATGTTATTCTTATACTTCTAATCAAGATATTACAGATATTTATTCTATAGTAGAATATATAGTTAATTCTTCAGATATTTTTAAAAAGGAATATGCTCCTACTAATAATATAACTAATTATTTTCAAGATGTTCCTTCACAATTTTATCCTAAAGGAGAATACAATATTAAAGAATCATTAGTAACAGTAATTGCTAATACTACAGCTTTTAAATATGATGGAGAAGGACAAGTTTTTCCTAATGAAATAAATCTTCAAGCTGTAGCTTATAATTTTACTCCTTCAACTAGTGCAGTTAGAAGATGGGAATATTCTAATGGTGATACTTATAAAGTTATTGAAGGAGCTATATCAGATAATTTAACTGTAACTCCAGATTCAGAGTTATGGAATAATACTGATATGATTTCATTAAGATATACTGTTAATGATATCTATACTAATCAGTTGACTATTTTTAAAGTTAGAGATGGTTATGGAGCATATAGTGTAGAAATAACTTCTTCTAATGGTAATATCTTTCAAAACAATAGAATAGATACTGAATTATCAACACATGTATATATAGCAGGTTCAGATATTACTGATACTATTCCAGCTGAAGAATTTAGTTGGAAAAGAATTAGTGATGATTCTACATCAGATACTCAATGGAACAATAAAAATCTTAAAGGTAAAACTATAAGGATTACTAATAAAGATGTTAAAAAGAAAGCTACATTTATTTGTACTGTTGTTATAGATGGTGCTAAGATCATGAATGGTCAAATTACTATTGTTGATCAACTAGATACAACATATATTAGTGCTACCTTAGAATCTAATAAATCTTTAGTTCAATTATATAATACAGAAGATGGTAAATTAAATCCTGATTGGACTGTTTATCCTTATTTAGTCTTAACTCCAGGAGTATGGTCAGGAGATCCTGATGATAATCTTCTCATATCTCAAAAAGAAAATATTAAAGACTTTAAATGGACTAAGAATGGATTATCTATAGAAAACAGTCCTACTCATGTTATAGATGAAAATCAAGTTCTTACTATTAAAACAAATGAGTTAACTCTTAATCCTAATATTAGATATGGATTTTATGGTGTATATGTAGATCCATTAACTAAAGCTGAGACACCTTTTTATTCATCTTTATCATTTGTTAGAGTAGAAACTTCTGGAGTTACTATCCAAGCAGTAATGTTATATCCATTAGGAAGTATTTTTAAAAATGATGATGTAGATTTCTTAAAAGCTCATTGTGATTTATGGAGAGGTTCTTATATAGATAATACTGATGTTGAATATAAATGGTTTATAGAAAAACCTGGAGTATTTGATCCTAAATTTACATCTTCTACTGCAAAAGTTGGAGATAATGTATTACATGTAGATAATACTATAGGAATGGTTAGAGATTCTAATATTAGAATCTTAGGATATGATTATGTAGTAGCTACAGTAAATTCTTCTACAACCTTAGTATTAACAGAAACATTAAAACAAGATATTCCTAGTGGTACTAGAATATATAATCCTTATTATAATAGTAGTGGAGGAATAGGATGGGCTTATATTGATGAAGTAAATAATTTTGGAGTTACTGGATATACTACTAATGAAATTACTATTCCAGAATCTACTGTATTAAATTTTGCAACATTTAAATGTGTTATTACAGATTTAGATTCAAAATCTATTACTTATAATCAATCTGTATATGCCACAGCTTCATTTTTAGACCAACAAGATCCTTTACAAATAGCTTTTAATACTCCTGAAGGAACTATCTTTAAAAATAAAACAGGAACTATTACAATAGAAGCTGAAGTATGGAGAAATGGTGAAGAACTTGATGAAGATGGATCAACATATATTTATGATTGGATTCAATATGATAAAGATGGACAAATAATTCCCACTTTCTCTAGAATAAATAAGACTATTTTAATAACACCAGATGATGTTGATTCTAAATCTAATTTTGAAGTTAGATTGAAAAACTCTTTAGGAGAGGTAATTGCTAAAGGGAGAATCACCATTGTAGATATTATTGATGGTAGTAATAGTGTTATTATATATACTAGAGATATGCTTGAACCTATCCAACCTAGAGGAGCTAGTCCAGCAGGATGGAATGTTAATCCTAACACATTTGATGAATGGTATGGATTATTATGGCAAGCATTTAATATAAATAATCTAACTGGAGAGCCTTCAGGAGAATGGACTCCTCCATTATTAGTTGATGAATATACTACTAACATGTTCTTTAGATTCTTATGGAATGAAGGATCAGGAGATTATAGTAAGTATTTACAATATGGAACTAATGCTAATAATAAAAGAGAGATATTGTCCACTCCATTTAATATGCCAGATGTAGTATGGAAATGTATTTCTACTGCTGATGGTGATACAGATGGAGGTTTTTATGTTCCAAATATACCTATTTATCATCATCTTACTTATAGATATTCTATATGGGTAAAACAGATGCAGAGAGATGGTACTATCTTGTTTGGATGTGATCCTAATACTTCATTATATTCAGGGCAAACTTCTGATGGTTTATTCTGGGGAGGCGATTTACCAGAATTAAATAAATGGTATTTATTAGTAGGTTATATTAACAGTTCAGAAGACAATACAGGAGAAAAATCTGATGCTGGTATATATGATCCTAAAACAGGCAGAAAAGCTTCTGATGCAGTTAAATTTAAAACTTTTAAATTTAAAAACACTGATGAAGTTCAAATGTTTAGAGCTTATCAAGGCAGTGCTTTAGGAATAGGTACTGAAGTGCATTTTTGGGGTCAGAGATTAGATCTATGCAATAATAGAGAACCTTCTATTTCTGAATTATTAAAACAAACAGCTATTGGTACTCCTGCTAGAAGTGTAGAGATACAAGGAGATCAATTATTTAAATATAAAGATGATTTTCAAGGAGATCCTATTCCTAATGTTATTAATATAATAGCTTTAACACAAAATATTCTTGATCCTCAATATATATGGAGATATAAAACTGAAAACACCAATTGGACAGTAATAGAAAATACTACTAATTCTTTAACTATTAATCCTAATGACCCTAAGATGGGATGGAGCAATGGTAATACTTATGTTACTTATAGAGTAGATGTAGGAGATTATTATGCTACTCATACTATTGTGAAAATTACAGATGGAATTAATGGAATTAATGGAGCTGATGGTGTAGATGGTACAGATGGTACTTCTATAGTATGGAAGGGAGAATTTGATTCTCATCCAAATAATCCTCAAAATGGTTGGGCATATAGAAACACCACTGATGGTAAAAGTTATGTATATCAAAGTGGTTCTTGGTATCAGATGACTATTGATGGTATTAATGGGAAAAATGGTACTGATGGATTAAGTATTATATGGAAAGGTGAATCTAAAAATCCACCTTCTAATCCTGAAATTAATTGGGTATATAGAGATATAGATAATGGTAAAGTTTATATTTATAATGGTACAGCATGGACTTTAATGGTTACTGATGGTTCAGATGGAACTGATGGTGCTAATGGGGAAAATGGATGGAATGTGTATATAACTTATCATGATTCTGAATTAAAGCCCAATAAGCCTACTGGTAATGGAACTACTAATGGATGGCATACTGATACTACAGATAATGTTATATGGATGTCTCAAAAAGTAGCACCTAGTGCTTCTTCAGGTGAATGGGGAGATCCTGTAAAAATTGTTGGAGTTGATGGATGGTATATAGATTTTAAATATGCTTTAAGTGAAAATATTCCTCCTATACAATATCCTAATGGAAAAAGTCCTGGTACTAATTGGTATGATAATCCACCCCAACCATCTGGTAACTTATATGTATGGATGACTAAAATATTAAAAAATCCTATTACTGGAGAAGTAAAAGATGGAGAACAGTGGTCAACACCTATTAAATTAACAGGAGATAAAGGAGAAGATTCTTATACTGTAATAGCAGATAAAGAATTTCATGATATACTAGTAGATCCTGGAACTAAAGATACCATAAATCCAGATTACTTAGATCCTAATAAATTAGCATTATCAGTATCAACTACATATACAGTTTTAAAAGGTTCTAAAGAACTTATTTATAGACTACAAGGAGGTACTACTCCTGGAAATAATTATTACTCTATAATAGCTGAACCTGATGAAGGTCTTGAAGTTGGAATTTCAGAAAAAGGACAAATATACCCAACAGTTTTTAATACTAATAAAACATATCTTTCATGTAAGATAAGAATTTATTGTGAAGATTCAGGAATTAATTTTTTGAAGGTTATTACTTGGAGAAAGATTAATGAAGAGAATTGGTATCTAGAAGATGCATTAGGAGGAGTATCTGTTACAGATGGAGGATTATTTTTAACCACTTGGATTAGATTAGGTCATGCTAAAAAGAAAAATGATTTTGAATATGAATTAACTGATGAAAAAGCAGGTATATATGGAGGTAAAAATTTACCTGGAGAATATGAACCTCAAACAGTAAGGTTCTATTCTGGTGGTGATTATGAATCTTCTCAAGAATGGTCTGATTTATACCAGAATCTTTTAAATACATTAAATAATTCAGGTACTTCTGAAGAAGATAAACAATCAGCTAGACAACAATTTTGGGAATATGATCCTAGGTCTCAAAGTCCTCAAGGAGCTACATTTGTAATCAGAGAAGATGGTCAAATGCTATGTTATGGAGGATATTTCCATGGAGATATATGGGCTGATAATGGTTATTTTAAAGGTAAAATAGAAGCAGATGAAGGATACTTTAAAGGAACTCTTACTGCTACAACAGGAACTATTGGAGGTTTAAATATTTATGAAGATGGATTTGGTATTAAAGGAGGAAACTTCTATGTAGATTCTAGTGGTAATCTTACTGCAAAAAATGGAACATTTGAAGGATTAATTACTGCAACACAAGGAAGTAGCTTTGGAAGATTATTTTTGACTAATAGAGCTGTTTATGTAACTGAAAATGATGATTGGCATCAAAGTGGACATATTTCTTTAATGGGTAATTATAAAACTGACAGTTCTTCTACTTGGGATTTTGGAATAGGAGTAGGTAATAAAAATTATAGTTCTTCTATAGATACTCCAAATATTGCAAATTGGAATCATTTTATTGGATATAGTGGGACATCTATTTATTCAAGATTGACTAACTTAAATGTTATTGGAGAATATTGTGATATAGATGCTACATGTTATACAGCTGGAGGTTTAATTCTTGGAGGAAAAAAATCTGTATATATCCCTTCAGGACATACTAGCGATAAAACTTTATATAATATTAATGCAACTGGATTAGGGTTTATAAGTGTAAGTTCTCAAGGAAATTATAAGGCTCATGTAATTTTAGTTGGAGGAGAAGTAGGTCAGATAGTTATAGTTTATAATTCTAATCCTTATAATACTAATAGAATAGTTTTTTCAGAAATGAATGGTTGGGGATGGGTAACAGAACAACAAGCTGCTGTTTTTGTAAACACTTCTGATGGTTGGAGAATAACTAATAATGCTTCAAAACTTAGTGGAGATTAATATAAAAATATAAATACTATGAAATTAAATATAAAAGAAAGATTAATGATGTTAGAGTTGCTCCCTGAAAAGGGGGCTCTCTTAACTATGACTAATAAGAGAAATATTATTAAGAAAGTAGATTTTAGTTCTGAAGAAATTGAAACTTTTGAAATTAAACAAACAGAAAAAGGTATTACTTGGAAAAATGAAGAGAAACCTAAAGATGTTGATTTTAATAGTGAAGAATTAAAACTACTTAAAGATTCTGTTGATGAATTAGATAAAAATAATGCAATCACAGATTATCTATTTGATTTATGTATTAAAATTAAAGAAGCATAATAATGAGTAAAATCAATATAGATATTTTTGATCCTGCAACTATTGCAGAATTAAGAATGAGATTTCAAACATGTCCAAGAAGGATAACTTCAGAAGACTATAAATATCTTATTGATGTTCTATCTAAAATGATTGATACTATAGAAATTGCTGCTGAAGAAATTATAAATAATAAAAATTGTTATTTTGGTATTTCAGCATCTCAGAATATATCAGATATTCATGTGTTAAATGCTCTATTAGTTAAATCATTACCTAGTACATTTGAAGAAGATATTAATGGTACTGTAGCTAATCCTTTATATGGATATCTCTATATTGTAGTTCCAAGTACATTTACATTCTCTATTACTAATAATGGTGTAAATGTTAAAAATGAATTTACAAAGATTAGATCAGAATTAACACCTGATAAAACTACACAATTAGATGTTTATAGAACATCAGAAATTAAATATTTGGATTCTCCAAATCATTTTAACATAGTAATAAGTTAGAAAAATGAGTGATATATTAACTGGTTTTAACATGCAAGGAAATGATCCTATTGATGATAGGATTGTTTCTAAAAGTAATTTGGAGACATTAGAACAATATCTTAAAAGAGTACCTGTACAGAAAAGATATTATGGTCTAACATTCTTTGCTTTAGATAAAAATAATGAGTTAAGAAAGTACACTTTTCAAACCAGTTTAATAGAACCTACTATTGATGATGATGAAGAAGAAATTGAAAGAATTGATAAAGAATTACAAGAACATGTAAGTAATAAAGCAATTCATAAAACAAGTGAAGAAATCAGATCTGAAATAGTAGATGCAGATATTCCTGATACAATATCTAGAGTTCAATGGACTTTAGATCAAATTAATACAGCAGTTATTAATCTTATTGGAGGAGCATCTGATGAATACAATACTTTAAAAAGAATTCAAACAAAAATTGAAGAGCTTAGAGCTAAAATATATGGAGATGATGGAGGCACAGTTCTAAAGACATTAGAACAAGCTCTTAAATTTTTAAATCAGTATAAAGATTTTATTGTAGATATTCCAGAGAATTTTGTTAATAAACAAGATATAGTGGACAATTTAACTACTGATGATCCTACTAAAGTATTGTCTGCTAAACAAGGAAAAGTATTAAGTGATACTCTAACTAATTATTTTGAATCAGCTATGCAGTCTATCAGAACTGAAACTGATAGAGCTATTAATGCTGAAAATAGAATAGAAACTAAACTAGATAAAGAGATAGACAGGTCTATCAAAGAAGATCAAAGAATTGATGCAAAACTTGATGCTGAGATTAAAAGGTCTACTGATGAGGATCTAAGGATAGATTCTAAGTTAGATTCTGAGATTAATAGATCTACCACTGAAGATGATAGATTAGATAAAAAAATAGATGCTGAAACAACAAGAGCAACTGATGCTGAATCTAATTTAAATACTAAGATTGAAACTGAAACTGATAGAGCTGAAAGAGAAGAATCTAGAATTGAAACAAAATTAGATAATGAAATTGCTAGATCTACAAATAAAGATACTGAACATGATAATAGACTTACTGCATTAGAAGGAGATACTCATGAACAGAATACTGATTTAGGAACAACTAATTCAACATTTCAATTAAAATATAATACTGGTAATAAGATTAAACATGAAAGTGATGCTATCTCTGTTAGAAATGCAGCTGATACTGATTATGTTAATTTTATTGCTAAAAATGCTACATTTAAAGGAGATCTTTTAGTAGAAGGACAATCTTTTGTTACAGAAGCAGAAACTGTAGAAATAAAAGATAATTTACTTTTATTAAATAAAGGTGAAGTAGGAGCTGGAGTTACAAAAGGAATTGCTGGATTAGAGATAGATAGAGGAACAGAACCTAACTATCAAATTATCTTTGATGAATCTGATAATAGATTTAAAGCTGGAGAAATTGGAGACATTCAATGCTTAGCTTTAAGAGATGGAGATGATAGTATGGTTAATGGAATGTTCACTACATGGGATTCTACTACTAAGAGACTTAAAACTACTAACATTGTTCCATCCTCATCTTTTCTTTATTTTGGAGATAATAAAACTGTTAGTTTAAATTACTCTCCAGATAATGATGGATTATTAACAATAAATACTAATAATCAATATTTGGCAATCTTTACAGGAAATAATTACACTAATTTCAGATCTACTAGAAATAAATTTCAATTTATTGGAGATTTATATGCTACAGGAACAAAATATGCACTTACATTTAAAAGAGGCTCTGATAATTCAGAAGTATTATATCATGCAGATATAGTTAATAATTTAACATCTGGTGGTACTAATAAAGTATTATCTGCAGAACAAGGTAAAATATTACAAAATTCTATTACTAATATACAAGGATCTTATTTACCACTTTCTGGTGGCACAATGACTGGAAGTATTAGATTTCCTGTGGGACTTGGTATAGTGTGTGAAGATGTTTCTGGTTCTGCTGCATATGGTGTATTAAGAACATGGAATTATAATGGTTCAACAAGAATGTATATTGGTACTGTAAATTTTCCAACATATATATCTAGTACAGCTTCTGATTTAATACATGACAGAAATGGATCATCTTATTTATTATGGGATTCTTATAACCTACCAACTCCAGCAAGCACAACTGATTTAGCTAATTACTTGCCACTTATTGGAGGTACCTTAACTGGACAACTTACAATAAAACAAGAAGCAGATATTAAATTGAGATTACAGTCTATTGATGCTGATAATCATTGTATTATACAAGCTATAAATTCACAAGCCTCTCAGTTAGGGGTATTTGGATATGCAGGAGATAAGTGGGTTATTGGACATAATGGAACTTATTATGAAATCTGGGATAAATATAACCTAACTAATCCAGTAACATATACTACAGATACATATAATTATGCAACATTAAGAAATAAAGATGGACAGTATTTTACTTATATTAAAGCAGGAACTAATGGGTTATTGCCTCATTCTCAAGCTACATTAGCTAATGGGGGAGCAGGTCTTCTTGGTACTTCAGATTGGGGTTTTAATTCTGCATATATAAATCATGTACATACCAATAAAATAACTTTTGGAGGAACTGGTCCATATATTATTGGAAGTACATCTGCTATACAGTTTTTAAATGCAGAAGGAGGTGCTCAAAAAGTAGCTACTGGAGGATTGTATGTAGGACCAAGTTATGCTAGTGGTGCTTTAAGTTTAGTACCTGCTAATGGAATTTATTCTAGAGGAATTATATATATTGAAAATGGAATAGGATTTAGAAATAGTATTTGGACAAATGATTTAACTCCAAATAGAAATTATAGTGGGTATTTACAAGTATTAGATGCTTATGAGGCATCTAGTGCAGGAGGTCCCACTAATTATGGAACTGTATTACAAGTAAATTCAAAAAATTCTCATTGGGCAAATCAATTATGGTTTCCAGGTGGTGCAAAAGCTAGTAAAAATGGTCTTTATTATAGGCATATGGCTTATAATGAGACAACATATGGAGAGTGGCATAGGTTATTAACAAATAAAGATGTTAATATAATACAAACACAATCTAGTAGTAATCCTTCTACTTTACCAGCTAATCAAATATTTTATTCTGAAATAAAAGGAGTTGCTGGAACTCCAACAGTTAATGGGTCATTATTTAGTGTTCAAGGAGATGATGAAGGAATTCAATTATGGGCAAGTTCTAGTAAAACTGAACTTTATTATAGAACTAAATGGACATCATTTGGAAATTGGATTAAATTAGCTACTACATCTGATATAGGTAATTATCTTCCATTAACAGGTGGAAATCTTACTGGAAAATTAAGTATCAAGTCTGGTGGTCCTAATTTATTAATATTAGATTCAAGTAGTTCTACAGAAAGTGTTATTCATTTTTTAAGAAGTTCTACTTCAAAAGGGGCAGTTGGTTATTATGATAATATAGGAGCTTTTATATATAATTTCCCTTCTAATACTTATTTATTTGTTAAAGATGATGGAAAACCTTATGTAGGTAGAAGAACAGATTATAAGAAAATATTAACTGAAACAGATATTACTGGATATGCAACCCAAACATGGGTAAATAATAAAGGTTATCTAACATCACATCAAACTATATATGATTTAACATTCCAAGCTGGAACTTTCTCTGCTAAAACATTTGATCCTAATGGTGCTGCAGCAACAGTTAATATACCTACAAGTACTAGTCATTTGACTAATAATAGTGGATTTATTACTAGTTCTGCATTAAATGGTTATGCTACACAAACTTGGGCTAATGGACAGTTTGCTCCATTATCAAGGTTTAATCTTAGTACAGGATATACTACTATAAAAGTTACTGGACAAGAATTTAACTTTGATTCTACTAATCCTGAAATATTTATGAATTATAGAACTCTATCAGGTTCTGCTGCTGTTACAAAAATTACTTGGAAAGGTGGTTCATCAACAACATTATGTGAAGGAAGATGGGGTAATCTATATATGAATGATAATTTGGTAGCAACTCAATCATGGTCTAATTCTCAATATCCACTTAAAACAGGAACAGGTGCTAGTGGAACTTGGGGTATTAGTATTTCAGGAAATGCAACAACTGCTTCTACAGCATCTAAATTAGGCTCTACTACAATAGGAGGTACAGCTAAACCTATTTATTTAAGTTCTGGTACTGCAACTGCTTGTTCTGCAACAGTAGGTTCTGCTACAGTTCCAGTATACATGAATGCAGGAACAATTACTCAATGTTCTACTACTTTAGGAGTCTCTATTACAGGTAATGCAGCAACAGCAACAAATGCTACTCAATTAGGAGGTACAGCAGCCAGTTCTTATGTAAAAGCTAATGATAATATTAGTAGATTAACTAATGATAGTGGTTATACTACACAAGAATGGGTAAATGGACAAGGATTTCTAACTTCAGATAGTCTATTAGATAAATTTGTACCAACTACAGGAGGATATATAAGAAATAGTGACCAAGTTTTATTAAGACTACAAAGAACAGGAGTTTCTACAGGTACTAGCAGGACTATAGAGATGTACTTTGATGATTCTAATACTGATGGAACAAGTACAACTCCTAGAGGATCAATAGGATATAATTCTGAAGTAGGAATGTTTTTATATTCAGCTGCATCAAAAAAATTTCTAGCAATGGAATATACTGGAAGACCTTTCTATGGAACTCCTGAAAATAGATATTATTTATTAGGCTCTAATACACAATATCACAATCCAGATGGATATCAAAGAATTGGAGATATAATGATACAATGGGGGTATTTCACAGTTCAAGGAAATTCAACAAGAGCAGTAAATTTTCCAGTTTCATTTACTAGTACTGTCTGGTCAGTAACTGGATCCTGGGATAATACTACTACTGGTAGTCAAGAAAACTGGGGATTTAATAACTATACAAGTTCTGGATTTACAATAATCAATGGAGATGGAGATAGTAGAGTTTTTCATTATATAGCAATAGGGCCTTTTACTAGAAGTTAGGATCAATTAAAATAAAATTTAAGTGATGGTAATATATAACACAAAAGAAGAAGCTAAGGCAGTTCTAAGAAATAAAGAATTGCCTTTTGGAGCTTCTATAATTTTAAATACTAAAGATGGAGATTTATTAGGTGTTCAAGGTAAATCTAAGATGAAATTTTTAGATATGAACACTTTACCTCCTACAGATGGAAAATCTAACCAAGTTCTTAAACTAGATGAAAATGGTAATGTAGTTTGGGCTGCTGATGATATGAGAGATATTGTAGATGATTTAACTAGTACTGATACAGATAAAGCTCTTAGTGCTAATATGGGCAAATATCTACAAGATAATAAACTTGATAATGCATTAATAGAAAAAAAATCTTTTATTATCAGTCATATATTAGAAACTAAAGATAGTGCTTTAAATATTACTTCAGGATATATTACTTATAATAAAACTAGTAATAGTTTTTCTTCTAAAAGTATTAGCACTGTCTTTCCTGTTGCTTCTAGTAACACTACAGGAGTAATGAGTATAGATCATTATAATCTATTAGCTAATATTGTAACTAATGCTAGTACTAATATTAATGGTATAGTTCATAAACTGACTAATTATAGTTATTCAACTAATACTGTCACTCATAATAGTTCTATATTATATAAGGCTTCTACTGGAACTTGGTCAACTGCAAATGTTAAACATACTATTAATGCAGCAACTACAACTAAAGCAGGAGTTATGTCTGCAGCAGATAAAGTTAAACTAGAGAATACTGTTAGTGCAACAACTACTGCTACTCCAGATACTTTAGGATTAGTTAAACAAGCTGCTGATCTAACAGATTTACAAGCTGATACTGATCTAGAAGGTGTTAAAGCTCAATTTAATCAATTATTGGCTAATTTAAGAGCTGCAGGTATAATGTATCAAACTCCACAACCATAAGATTATGAGTAAAGTATTTTACAATAGTAAACTAGCTAAAGCAATCTTATTTAAAGGATATAATACAATTATGTTATTTGGCTATATTTTTACAAAGAAAGAAAGTTTAATGCCATCATCTTTAAGACATGAATTAATTCACTGTGAACAATATAAAGAGTGTATTATAGCTTTCTTAATTCCATTTGCTATA
>ULWJ01028926.1_pt1 | contig 19951 bp, 16 predicted proteins | sample 1960221 | NCBI WGS metagenome assembly ULWJ01 (sample SAMEA4835809, study PRJEB28245) | human gut metagenome | biome: gut microbiome; material: fecal sample | place: Denmark | collected 2008 | reverse complement strand
GAGGCGTTTTGTAACAAAATACCGGGGACAACATTCTTGTCGTATGAAGAAACCGACCAGCAACTAAAAGAGAGCTTTGCACAAATTCAAATGCTGGCATGGGGGCTGATTCTTTTCGTTGGTCTGATCGGTATTCTTAATATCATCAATACCGTTTACACGAATATTCATACCAGAGTAACAGAAATTGGTATGCAGCGGGCCATTGGAATGAGTGCCGATAGCCTTTATAAAACTTTCCTTTGGGAAGGTGCATATTACGGGATCATTGCTTCTGTGATTGGAAGCGTGCTGGGATATGTTTGTACGATCTTTATTGAGGCGGCCACAAGCGACACCATCCAGCTTGTTGCAATCCCTATCTTGCCCATTCTTGAAGCAACCCTCTTAGCAGTAGGAGCTTGCTTGCTGGCAACAGCAATTCCACTGCGGAAAATTTCAAAAATGAGTATTGTGGATTCGATTGAAACGGTTGAGTAGAACACTATTTTTTGAAATGTCCGAGCGTTGTAACAATTCAGCCTGTTTTTCTGTCGAAATCAAAGGCACCTCGGACATTTGTGTAACATTTGTAGTTTATGCTTGTGGTAAATCAATAAGAAACATCTGCCTCCACAGCGGGGAAAAGAAAAAAACCGCTGACGGGCAGAGGATTTCGTGCGCTTTCCTGTATCACTGACGGAAACGGCGGTTTTGAGTAGATCAAGGCCGCCGTTTCTTTTTGCTTCGACGACCCCTGCACCGTGTTCTGGCATGGCGGCTTTAGGAGGGAGCCGCCATGCAACGAAAACCACTTCGACAAATTCCGACAGGGGTTAGCCTGTCAAAAAAAGCCGTCCCCCGGCAGCGGGGACAAGCGGCTGTGTATATGTACTATACCATGTAGGAAAAGAACATATTGCTTTTTGTTTCGCCCTGTGGGTCTTTGACCTGCCGGGCGAATTTTGTTGTTTCCTGCGGCCTGCTATCCGGCGCAAAAAGAAATTTCAAAAAAGTGAAAAAAGGAGGCGTTTAGCGGGCAGCCAGAGAGATTCCATTCGCTCTATTGGCGGAAAGGGAGAGAACCACCACATCCCCCATAGAAAGGGGGTGAGAAGATGGAAGCGATCCCCCGCAAATACGGTGAATGGGGCCAGTTTGACCGCTACTGCAAGCTGGTTCTGTACCATGAGGCGATAGATTATCTGCGGGAAATGAAGTGCCGCCGCGACCGTGAAGTGTCGCTGGACGCTGTTTCCCCGGCTGATTGGGACAAGCTCTCGACCGTAGATCGGTATTCCTGCGACAGCTTTACATTCAGTTCGCATGGCTATGACCTACATATCGACAACGAGCTTGTGGCCGAAGCGTTTGCCAGCCTGCCAAAAGACGAGCAGAGTATTTTGATTCTCCGCTTTGTTCTGGATTTGACTGACGAAGAAATCGGCCGCCTGATGGGAATGTCCCGCAGCGCAGTACAGCGCCACAGGACAAGCACCCTGAAAGACTTGCGTATAAAATTGATGGCGTTCATGCCGGAGGGAGGTTAAACGCGGATGAAGCAATCCAGTTACAAGGGCAAAAGCCCTCTGCCTGATTTTGTGATCGACGCGGCCTGCGCCGGTAACGCCGAAGCCGTGGAGCGTGTCTTGCAGCATTACGACGGCTATATCAATAAGCTGTGTACCCGGACGCTCTATGACGGCAGCGGCCAGCCTCATATCTGCATTGACGAGTATATGAAGCGCCGATTGCAAATCAAGCTGATCCATTCCATCGTTAGTCCCATTGGCGACTGACGGTTAAGGCCCCGGCCATAGACAGGCGGCTTTCCCTTTCCCCGCCTGCCTGTTTTCCCGGCGGCCCCTTTGTTCCTTGACAAATACGCCCGCAGGACAATGGCGGCGCGTCATAGGGCAGACGGATACATTCTGTCTGTGCCGAGCCGGGCGGCAGGTGCGCCAAGAGGCTTTCCCTCATTGGGGTAAGCGGAGCGATTTTACCGTGCCGTAAAGCAGGTGTGGCAGCCTGCGGGCGACGACGCGCAGATAGGACAATGATACTCCCTTGCCGTCGTAGTCCGAGCGTTTGAAGCGTCGCAGGCAACGAGCAGGGCCGCGTGAGAACCACGCGGGGGTGAGATTCCCGTGGAGCTGTGCCAGCAGCCGTCCGTTATTTTCTGCCCACTTTCGCAAAAAACAACCTTTGTTTTGAAAAGAAAGGGGGCCATGTTATGAGTAATAACGATGTGCCTATTTGGGAAAAATACACGCTTACCATTGAGGAAGCGTCCAAATATTTTCGGATCGGGGAAAACAAACTGCGTCGGCTTGCCGAGGAAAACCCCACCGCTGGATGGGTGATCCTGAACGGCAACCGCATCCAGATCAAACGGAAGCAGTTTGAAAAAATTATTGATTCCCTTGACACAATATAGTGAAAAAGGGCCTTGCTCGTGTTATAATAGGTTATAAGCGTGTCAAGGCTCTTTCCGTCATGGAAAGGAGCATGACGAAATGCCAAGAAAAGAACGAGATGAAAAAAGACGGGACAACAAAGGCCGCCTTTTGAAGTCTGGAGAGAGCCAGCGATCAGATGGAAGATACGCTTACAAATACATTGACACCTTTGGAGAAACCCAGTTTGTTTACTCATGGAAGTTAGTACCTACCGACAAAGTACCTGCCGGGAAACGGCCCTGTCTTTCCCTGCGCGAGAAGATCAAGCAGATACAGAAAGACCTTGACGACGGGATAGACACCATCGGCAAGAAAATGACCGTGTGCCAGCTTTATGAAAAGTACACCCGGCAGCGCGGGAATGTGCGGAAAGGAACCCAAAAGAGCCGCCAGCAGTTAATGAAACTTCTGTCCGAAGATAAGCTGGGCGCGGCCAGCATTGACAGCGTGAAGCTGTCCGACGCAAAAGAATGGGCCTTGCGTATGCAGGAAAAAGGCGTTGCCTACAACACCATCTGCAACAGCAAGCGTTCCTTAAAAGCCATCTTTTATATGGCCGTACAGGACGACTGCCTCCGCAAGAATCCCTTTGACTTCCAGATCAATGAGGTTATCAACGATGATACCGTACCAAAGGTGCCGCTTACCCCTACACAGGAAAACGAGCTTTTGGACTTCATGCAGAACGATCCCGTCTATGTCAAGTATTATGACGAGGTGGTGATCCTGCTGGAAACCGGGCTTCGTATTTCCGAACTCTGCGGTCTGACGCCCGCCGACCTGAATTTTGAAAAGCGCTTTGTGAATGTAGACCACCAGCTTTTGAGAAGCACCGAGGACGGCTACTATATCGAAGCGCCAAAAACAGAAAGCGGATTCCGTCAAGTGCCGATGAGCGCAGCCGCCTATGAAGCGTTTGAGCGCGTGTTGAAGAAGCGCAGGGACGGCAGGTGCATTGAGGTTGATGGTTATAAGGACTTCCTGTTCCTGAACCGGGACGGCCTGCCCAAAACCGCCGTCAACTATGACGCCATGTTCAAGTGCCTTGCCAAGAAGTACAACAAGTGCCACAAGGAGCCGCTGCCCGATGTGATGACGCCGCACACCATGCGGCATACATTCTGTACCAGAATGGCAAACGCGGGCATGAACCCCAAGGCATTGCAGTACATCATGGGACACGCCAACATTGTAATGACGCTGAACTATTACGCCCACGCTACTTTCCATTCCGCACAGGAGGAAATGGAACGGCTGCAAGCCAAGGCAAAACCCACCACAGAGGCCAAGCCGGAAGCTGTGGCGGAAAGCGCCGAGGAAACCAAGGCGGCATAAGTAGTACGCAGAATTTACTACTGCTTTTACTACTTTTGAGAGTGAAAACATGAGGGGTAATAAAAAGATTTGTGAGGTTCTTCCGATATGAAAAGTGCCGGAAAAGCCCGAAGTAACGGGCTATACCGGCATATAAGAACATCTAAAGAGATAATTAGAAATCTATTAAATGATTAACTATAAACATCTGATAATCAATTTGAGGATTCCTCAAAACAAAAAAGCGCCTTAGTTTATCACTTCACTTACACTGATAATTCTGATGGGAATGTCGTTTATCAACTAGAGTCAATCACTTCCCAATGAATTTCCCATCATCAATCTTGTAAGACCGCTTTATCTTTTAACTGCCATCTAGCATAAGACAAGAGGCATCCCCCTTGTAGGAGAATGCCTCTTGTCTTATGCTAGGGCGTACTTTTTTCTATTAGAAGTACGCCATCGGGTTGATCCAATCACGATCAACATACCGATCAGTGCCCGTTTCAGGGTTCATATCGGTACTGTTAGCCTGCATAGCAAAGTGCAGATGAGCAGCCGAGGAATTGCCCGTATTCCCCATATAGCCAATGATCTGCCCCTTGGTGACATACTGTCCTACGCTTACGAGCGGTGCAGACTGCATGTGCATATAGATGGTTCGCAAATACGAGCCGCCATTGCTAGGTTTCGGGTTTGCGCTCTGGATAAAAACGCAGTTACCCATGGATGCGTTACCGGAGGTACCCTGAGAGGCATTCCAGTTAAATACGCGCTTAACCTTGCCAGAGCAGAATGCATAAATGGGATCGCCTTCAACACCAGCAGTCACTGCACCGATATCAATACCGGTATGTCCAGAGGAATAGGACTGGGTGATACGCGTAGACTTCGTCGGCCACACATAATCGCCCGTACTGCCGCCACCGCTGGACTGGGACGCGCAAAGCTGCCAAATCTGATTGTCTGCATTGGATGCATTTTCCCACGTCAGAGCAGCACCGCTCGAATTGGATGCCGGAGTCAGGTACAGGTTGTGGTTGATCATCTTGATGCGGTACAGATTATTAGCTGCGTCAACGGTCAAAAGGTCAATCAAAGCATCGTTAAAGTTGCCAGAGACCGGATAGAAGTCACAAACACTCCCTGCTTTGGTTCCGTAAATGTTCAGACCATACGCATTGTTGAGGTCAGAAAGCAGCTGGCAACCACCGCTAACCTTGTGAACTTTAAGGCGCTGATCAGCAGAACCTGCTGCCGTATACAGCGTAGCCTTCTGGTGAGATGCGATGCTGCCATTGCCATAGCGGTTCAGCCAAAAACTGCTGTTGCCGCGATACGGACGGAAATAGTAAGAGTGCTCAAAAGTGTAAGCCATTATTTTTTCACTCCTTCATTGAATTTTGTTCTTGCACCTCGTCAGGTGCTTTTGTGAACGTTCACTAAGTAAAGAGATTACTGCACCAATTTTGTAAACCCTAAAATCAAAAAATCAGAAACCATTTATTGCATTTGCTTTATCTACCAGTTCCTGCAGCTTTCCGGAAAGATAGGGGCCGGGGCATGCTGTAGCAGCGTACATACTGTGCCAGGTCAGATTTTCACCCTTAACCAATTTTCCGAGGCCATTGCGGCGGGCAATATCCGCAACCAGTGTAACCAGCGTCTGGAACGTCGTATCCGAAACAGGCCACTCCGGTGCGCCACCACTATTAGATGTCTCAATTGTTACTGCGCGGCAGTTTGCTTCCCAGTTGCCGTTCGTCCATGCCACATCACTTTCATGGACATACTGTCCGATATTCGTTTCCGAAACGCCGTAGTGGGAAGATCCTTTTCGACCTTCGCGCTGCCAAAGTGCGCCCAGAGCGTCAATGGTCAAAATGCTTGCGCAATGGTGAATCGTGATTTCAGAAATAGTTCCACCTTGTGCCTTGCGGTCTTTCGTGTAATTTCCTTCGTAAGCCGGAATAAATTTGGTTACCAGCTTCGAATCAGGAACATTAGAGACTTCTCCGCTATCACTGCCATCGCTGCCAGTGCCAGGTTCCAAAATGGTGAACATCTGTTCTTCTTCGCCCGTATAGGCACTCCATTTTAGGGCAGTGCCAACAGCCGTCAGGTAAATGCTGCGATCCCGCAGCATAAGGTAATAAGTATTGGGGCGATTTTCTACCTCAACGGTAGTAATAACCGTATCAGTATCATCTGCGGTATTCAGGTGCCAAACGATGCAATTGGTGTTTCGCGTATTATAGTTCAACGCGTACCATCCTTCACCCCGCTGCAAAACAATTCGAACATTGCCATTGCCGCCGAAATTTTCCAGCGCCCAGCGCTGATCAGGATTGTTTGTACGGCTAAAAAGGTTAACTGTTTCACCGTTTTTTACGGTACCATCCTCGTGATTGCCTAGGACGTTCACGTATTTACCCGTAGCTACGTTCTGAATCTCGTAGTAATGGTTAAATTCGTATGCCATTTTTATTCTCCTTTTTTCATCTTTTTGAGCGGCCACTCAAAAAGTAAAGAGAGCAAATACTGTAAAATGTAAATCGCGTTTACATTTTGCGGCATCTACTCTCTTTGAATAGTAAATGAACAAAAGGAGAACTTATGGAGATATGCAAACAGATTCTGTTGAAAAGGTCGCTGGTGTTGGTGCTATTGGGTTATGGGCCGCAATGCACGGCTGGCTTCGTTGGCTTGTTGCCTTGTATGCTGCCTGCATGATGCTGGATTGTCTGACCGGCACAGCACAAGCCATTAAAAATGGCGAATGGAGTTCCCATAAAGCCAGGCAAGGGTTGTGGCATAAAGGCGGAAGCATCATTATGGTTTTTGTCAGTGTCTTGACCGACATTTTGCTTGGATTAACGCTGAATCACATTTCAGGACTTACGCTTCCTTTTAATTATGATATGTTGCTTACACCCATCGTCCTGTTTTGGTACATTGTATCCGAATTGGGGAGTATTCTGGAAAACGCAGAAAAGATGGGAGCATCGATTCCTCCATTACTAAAAAACGCTATTGAGAAAATGCGTGACAGTGATAATGATAAACATAATACTTCTGTGTAAAATTCATATCATAAAGTTATTGCAGGCGTTGATTTTAAATGGGCGTAATCGAGTAGGAGGCCCTCGTAATCAGAGAGCCGACCTCTCACACCACCGTGCGTACCGACCGGTACACGGCGGTTCAACCGCATGAGTGCAAGGACTCGTAGTAGTTGAGGATACTAAAGTATCCCGCTGCTGCGAGTCTTTCGTTTGTAATGGAACACTTTAATACAGGACTACCGGCGATACGCCAATAGCCCAGTCTGGAATTACCCCACTGGTAAGCCTTGTCAGCCGGGATGCCCAGCTTTTTCAAATTGTCTACCTTCGTTCTGGGCTTCTTCCACTGCTTCCAGATGTACATTCGGAACCTGCGCCGCATCCATTCATCCCAAGACATCAGCGTCCGCTTCATATCGGCTACTCGAAAATAGCCGATCCAACCACGGATAAATATCTTCACTTCCTGCATCACTCTGCGGACATTGCGCCCGCGGTTTCGCTTTGTAAGAAGCTTCAGCGTTTTCTTTGCCTTGGCAAGTGACTTTCGGTGCGCACGGATAAAGATGCCGTTTCCGTTCTTACCCAGACAGAATCCAAGAAACTTGAAATTCTTCTGTGCAAAGATGCTGGTCACCTTGCTCTTTTCCGCGTTCATTTTCAGCTTCAGCCTGCCTTCCAGATACTTCCGGCCGGATTCCAACAGACGCTCTGCTGCGCGTTTGCTCTTGGCAAACACCACAATGTCATCTGCATACCGAACCAGTTTTACCCCTCTGCGGTACATCTCCCAATCAAATTCATTGAGGTAGATGTTTGCCAGCAAAGGCGACAGCGGCCCACCCTGCGGCGAACCTTCCTCGGTTTTGCAAATCACACCATTCTCCATTACACCGCTTTTCAGATACTTCTTAACTAAGCGCAATACACGCATATCCTGTATCTGTTTGTGCAACAGATTCATGAGCAATTCGTGGTTCAGCGTATCGAAATATTTGGACAAGTCTACGGATACGGCGTATCGGTATCCTTCTTCCGCATATTCTTTTACCTTCTGAATCGCCTGTTGGGCGCTCCGTTTCGGACGGTAGCCATAGCTGCTGTCTGAAAACAAAGGCTCCCAAATGCTTTGCAGCTTCTGCGCGATTGCCTGCTGAATCACTCGGTCTACTACCGTGGGGATTCCCAGCTTTCGCACGCCGCCATCCGGTTTCGGGATTTCCTTCCGCCGTACCGGGCTGGGCATATAGCTTCCGTCCCGGATGCTCTGCAAAAGTTCTTCCCTGTGTTCCTTTAACCACGGCAGTGCTTCATCTACGGTCACTCCGTCGATTCCCGCTGCGCCGTGGTTTCTCTTGACCCGCTTGTATGCTCTGTTCAGGTTATCCCTGTCCAGTATTGCTTCCAGCAGGTCACTTGCACCGTCTCGTTCTTTCCCTTCTCTGCGGTCAGTGCTCTGCGCTTCTGCATACCCTTTGTGTTCCACACTATCTCTTTGCAGGAAGCCCTCGTTTCCTTGGTATTCTGCTTTCAACACACTGACCTCCTTCCGGTCTGTACTTAAAACTTGCGATTGTTCAGCCCTTCCCTTGAAAAAAAACAAGGTACTATGGCCTCGGCTGACTTCTTACAGTTCGTTGTTACTGCGGCTTTCGGATTCTCCTACTTTCCGTCTGCAAGACCTCCCCGGGTAAGAACAACAACTTTCCTCCCACGTAACCGCCACATTTACCGCACGGGATTCGGGCAGCATTGGACTTTGTGTTGTACTGCACACTCGTCCGTCCCTATACGGCCTACTATGTGATTTCTATTCGTCGGTTCGGGAGTTTGCCCGCCAACGTTTTTTTTTTCGCTGACATCCGGCTTCCTTCAGATTCCACCTCACGATGGACACCCTTGCCTTCGGCTAACGCTTCCTACTGCCGAGCGCGTAGTGGTCTTTCACCACCTAGTTGTTGCCCATGCCGGGCGCACAGCAAAAATAGCCGCCCGCCGGTCAATGGAACCGGTGGGCGGCTATTTTGCTTATTGGTGGATTCCACTATTTCATCGATAGAAGTTTTGTAAAAGAATCGGAATCTCGTTGAAATCATTTACCCATATAATCTCAACACCTAACCGGGCAAAGTGATTGGATGCCTTCATCAAATCCTTGTTTGTCAGCTTCTCTTTTGCCAGGATTGCGTAGTGTACCTTTGTCTTTCGGTAGGTTATTTCCAACAATCGCCTTATGTTAGGGTCTGCTAGGCTGCATCCAACGAACAAGCAGATATTTTCTCGAAAGAAAGACAGCTGGCTGGCTATTTGCCAGCTATATGGGTTGTTGTATAAATCATTATAGTTTTGCTCGGTCAAGAAAATGGAATTCTTGTGGGCGTCTAACATATTGGTTTTAGCATTAACCTGTGGCATATATCCATGTACATGGTATATCGACAGCTTATCATCAGTTTCACAATCTTCATTATATAGTGTATTATTTTAAACATTTTCGTTTTTTAAATATGTTTCCAAATAGTCATCGTAATTATAGGTCAAAACTCGGAAATGTTTTTTGCTCATACATTTGGAAATGATTTTGGCAATATGATAAATGGCATACTTTTTATTGATTGCCTGCCTTCCCGCATACAATCCCTGATGGATTGCCCAATAGTAATCCGCTTCCGTTGCATATAGCTCTTTGCACAATTGAGCGGTAATGAGGCTTGAACCACCAATTTTCTTGCTTAACGCTTTACTGTCATCAATTAGTCTTTGCTTTTGCAGTTCGGCTGTAAATTGTTTGAGGAGCGTATCCCAACTTTTTGCTCCGGGATCAACGGATATTCCCGCACCCAATACAAGTGCAAAATTATCCACTTTCTCAACAATGTGTACTACAGAATCAAGATTTTTGCATTTCTTTTTCGGCATCAGTTGGAAGTCAATATAATAATGCACTTTTTATTATGTCTTTTCAATACTTCCAATACAATTCTTTTTCTGAAAGACTCTATAGAAAGAAAGTAGGAAAAGCAGTCAAATGTCTTTAATCATATTCTACAGATAGCCGTTCATCAAAGAAATTCAGCATTATTCATTAATGATGTTGTCATCTTCCATACAATTCCGTCATCCGTGAAATTTCATTTGCAAGCGCAGAAGTGCAAGCACCAGTATTCATTCGCCATAGCCAGTTGCATCCAAGCGTAGAGGGCTGGTTTATTCTCGCCTCGCTTCCCAACTCAAGCCAATCTTGAATTGGAATAATAACTGTATCGCCCACACTGGCCATCGCTATGCGAATAAGCTGCCGTTCGAGCGACCCTCTATCCGACGAATAGTCTATATACTCTTTGGCATATCGTACATCCTCCGGGGCGGCGGACAGTGTCCATCCGTGTAGCGTATCGTTATCATGTGTTCCTGTGTACACCACACAGTTCTTTACATAAGTGTATGGCAAATAGTTGTTGCTTTCTCTGGTATCGAAAGCAAATTGAAGGACCTTCATGCCGGGGAAACCACTCATCTGCAAAAGGTCTTTTACTTCCTTTGTTAAAAAGCCCAGATCCTCTGCAATAATGTGTGGATCACCAAATCGGTCTTTTATGGCATTTATAAAGTCTTTCCCGGGGCCTTGGCGCCAGCAGCCGTTTTCTGCTGTTTTATCTTTGGCAGGAATGGCATAGTAGCTTTCAAAGCCTCTAAAATGATCGATTCGAACATAATCGAACAGTTCAAAAGACATCGAAAGACGTTCCAGCCACCAAGAATAACCCTGTTCGGCTAAGATGTTCCATCGGTAGGTCGGGTTTCCCCACAATTGTCCTGTGGCCGCAAAGGCATCAGGAGGGCATCCTGCCACCTCGGTTGGATGTCCATACGTATCAAGATTGAAATATTCCTGATGTGCCCATACATCCGCAGAATCCAAAGCCACATAAATCGGAATATCTCCGACAATCTGCACATCTTTTGCATTTGCATACTGTTTTAGATTCTCCCACTGCTCAAAAAACATTTTCTGCAAAAAAACATAGAATAAAATGTCATCGTGGTAGTCTCTATCTGCCTTAGCAAGAGCCTCGAAGTTGCGATTGCGCAGGAGTTCTGGCCATTCCTGCCAGGACTTTCCCATTTGACTGTCTTTGATTGCCATAAAGAGAGCATAGTCATGCGCCCATGCGTTCTCCTTAATGAACTCATTCAAAGATTGCTTCATTGGATAGCGCTGGTAAGCCTTTCGCAGGAGAGAGAATCTGTTATCGTAAAGAATTTTATATTCTATTTTTTTCGATGTATATTCCCATTGAATTGCCGCGCATTCATCCTTTGTAAGAAGCTTCTGGTCGCATAACAATTCTAAGTCGATAAAATAAGGATTCCCTGCAAACGCGGAAAAACTCTGATACGGGCTGTCTCCGTAGCTTGTAGGCCCAACAGGCAAAACTTGCCACACTTTTTGATGCGCATCATTCAAAAAATCCACCCATCTATAGGCTGCACGACCAAGTGTTCCGATGCCATATTCTGATGGCAAACTAAAAATCGGTAAAAGAATACCAGCTTTTCTGCTCATATAAGTAACCTCCCAAATAAAAAGGCAGGCGTAACGCCAAACGCTACGCCTGCCTTTATTAACCCTATGTTTTCTTATAAATTAGGATAAATGTCAATCGTTTCGCCTCCAACAACCGTATAGTTGTTGCCAGAAGACCACGTTGTATCATTGATCAGCGGCTTGAGCTCAAAGCTCTCGCCCTTGCCGATACGTTCCGTTTCATAAACCCAAACATCCGACGAAACATTCAGCATGCTGCGGCCGCTATCCCAAGTAAGCGGATAATCAGAACCACGCAGATACATGGTGTTGCCGAGACCGACATCATAATGTACGCGGATCGTCGTAACCGTGCGGGCAGGAGGGGCGTAATCAGCAACATTATCAGAGGTGAATACCCATGCCGTCTTTGCCGGAATAGTCAGGTTCAAAACCTTTCCAGTGATACCGCCAGCTTCTACAGTTGCTGTTACAGAAGTGTCCAGCAGGTTCGTCAGCGTGGTTCCTACGGCAAGAGAACTTTCGGCACGCAGGGGGATTGCGCGGGTCTCGTTGCTGGTTCCGTTATTAAACACGGAGATGATTTCCTGGCCGTTCGAATCATCGCGGCGGGAGAACGCATAAATGTTATCTTCAGCCCACATTTCACGCTGCGTTCCCGTCTGGAGACAAGCATATTCTTTACGCAGTTCGGTCAAGCGCTGAATATATTTAAAGGTAATCCCATCCTCATCAAAGCCGGGCATCACTTCACGGTTTTCCTTGTTTGCAATGCCTGCCCATTCGGTGGGGACGCCACCGCCATAGCAGTTCTGCTCGGTGCCGTAATAGACATCAGGAATACCGCGAACAGTGAAAATGAAGGTCAGCGCAAGACGCAGCTTCTGGTAGTTGTCATCAGCCAAGCAGAGGAATCTATCGCGATCATGGTTGTCGATGAAGGTCACGAGGTGATTGACATCGTTGTATTTGCTATCCTGATCAAAGATGCTCTTCACCGTGGTAAAACTTGCATCATGTGCAAATACTTCTCTAGCCTGGAAGAAAAGCGGAAAGTCCAAAACACCCCATTCGTAATTCGAGAAATCACTAACGTAATCGACATCACCTACAAAGATTTCGCCAAACGAAGGAACACCCAGATAATTTTCAAATTCCTGAATGAAATCCTTGGGAAGCGAACGGGCTGCATCAATGCGAACGCCGTCTGCACCGGTATCCTCTACCCATGCTTTGTAGGCATCTTTTATGGCCTGTCGTGCATCCGGATTATCCTGGTTCAGGTCATCCAAGCCGCCAAGGTCATAGTTCAGAACCTGATTTTCATCGCTCCAGTCAGTAATATCGCCGAAATGATGATACCAATCAGGGTTATTGAATGGCGCTGCGGGCTGATAGCTATCAGAGTCATAGGTGCTGCTACTACCATTAAAGTAATCCGCAGTGTGGTTCGGAACGACATCGAGAATGACCTTGAGTCCCTTTTCATGAGCAGTAGAGACCAGATTGATTAAATCTTCCTTCGTGCCATAGTGAGGGTCAGCCGAATTGTAATTGTGGGTAAAGTATCCGTGATAACCAGATTCCTCACCATCGCGGCTAAGAAGTTCATTTTCGGACGGTGGGGAAATCCAAATGGCAGTGACCCCCAGATCCTTGATGTAATCCAGCTTCTGAGTGATGCCGTTCCAGTCGCCGCCCTGCGTGTATTTCAGTTCGCCGGGGCGGTACTCAACGCCAAGTGTACCGTTGTTGCTGCTGTCGCTGTCGTAAAAGCGATCCGTCAAAATCATGTAGATGATGTCGCTCTCGTCCAGGACAGACTTCTTTTCTGTGATTTTCTGAATGTCGGTGTCGTTGATTGCATCCGCAGGTGTAAAGTCGGAGCTTTCTTCTGCGGTCGCAATCTGGGAAGTATCACTGATATCCTGTGCAAATGCGGTCGGCGCAAATACAGCCGAAATCGCGAGTGTTGATGCAAGTAAAGCGCTTAATGCGCGCATATTTAATGTCTTTTTACTTTTCATGGTTACCTCCTTTGGTAACTGTCATTAGCCTTTGATGCCTCCTGTTTGTAACCCGGAAACGAAGTATTTCTGGCAGCAGATAAATATAATCAGAACCGGAAGTAAGCTTGCCATAGACATTGCGAAAACATAGCCCCACTGTGTGAATTGATGCTGTCCAAAGAATCCAGAAATAGCAATCGGCAGAGTTCTTTTAGCATTATCGTTGATAACCGTCAAGGCCCACTGATATTCATCCCAGGCAGTAAGAAAGTTGAAAATGCTTACAGACGCAATTGCAGGACTTGCCAGAGGCATTACGATTCTAAAGAACACCGTAAAAATGCTGCCACCGTCAACGTATACAGCTTCATCGAAGTCCCTGGGAATGCTCTCAATGTAGTTTTTGATCATAAACGTGGAGAAGGGAATAACCCACGCCACATAAAACGGAACCAATCCCAGCAGCTTATTTGTCAGCTTAAAGTAGGTTGCGAGTTGATATTGCGTAATTATCAGAGTAGTACCTGGAATAATCATTGTCCCGATAACCAAGGCAAACAGAACCTTTCTTCCTGGGAAGCGGAATCGTGCAATACAAAAGGCCAGTGCGCTCGCAATAATTGCTGCAAATACGATAGTCAGAATGGCTACCACAAGGCTGTTCAGGAAGTTCAAATAGAACTTTTCCTGATTGAATATGTAGACGTAGTTCTCCAGCGTTATCTGGCTAAGCTTCGGGAAAAAGTGCGGCGGATACTCATAAAGTGCTCCATTGGGCTTCAGCGAAGTGCTGATCATATAGATCATAGGCAGGACAGAAAACACACCGCCAATGAGCAGAAGACCATAAAGAATCACATTTTGAATCGTTTTTTGCTTATTTATGGTATGCATATATGCTCACCTCACTCTACAGAGTCACCTTGCTGCATAGCCTTGAACTGAAGGATTGCCAGCAGAATCAATGTTACCGCGACAATGAACGAAAGCGCTGCTGCGTATCCGAACTCACCGGCATTAAATGCCTTATAGTACATCCAAGTCAAGACCGTTTCAGTCTTGTGCATTGGTTTTCCGCCCGTAATCATCTTAATGGATGTGAACGCATTGAAGCCGCCAATTGTCAGCATTACAAGCGCAAACAGGATCGTTGATTTGATGCACGGAATCGTAATATAAAAGAACTTGGCAATACTTCCGCATCCGTCCATCTCAGCCGATTCATACAGCTCTTGCGGAACACTTTGCAATGCGGCCAAAAACACAACCATGTTCCAGCCTACACCTTTCCAGATACCCAGCAGAATCAGGACGAACATGCCGCCTGCTCTTGTATCCAGCCAAGGAATGTTGGCAGTTGATATGTGAATCACATTCGTAATAAAGTAGTTCAACATACCTTCTGTATTGAAAATGTAGCGGAATACCAGTGAAACAATAACCCACGATGTAATTACAGGAATGTAATACACAATGCGAAACGTGATACGAAACCGGGGAATGGAATTGATAAATGCCGCGACCAGAAGTCCAAGGATCATCTGTCCAGGAACTGTGGTTATCGTATAAATGATTGTATTGACAAACGCAGTTCTAAAGGTTTCATCCGACAAAACATCAATGTAATTCTTGATCCCACAGAACGGATGTTCCAGCATTGTTCCGAAGTTCCATTCGAAGAAACTCATGTAAAACAGCTTCGTAATAGGATAAATCGTAAACAATGCGAAGACCATCACTCCCGGCAGCAGAAGTGCTCCGATTTGGAATTTGTCACGCTTTGATTTGATTCCCATCGCTATATCCTCACTTTATATAGAGCAACCGCCGAAAACAGTTGTCTAACTGCGGGAAAAATGTTATAATACATTTACTCCGCCAATAGTGCATCTACCTTCGTTGCCAAAGCATCCAGAGTTTCCTGGACATCGGCACCCTCACTAATAATGGAAGTCATTGCAGTAGTGAGTTCGTTATCAATTTCGCTCCAAGAGGCTACTGGCGGGCGAGCCTTTGCAGTGGTAATGGCATCCAGGAACGGTGCATAATCAGCATTGGCAACGACATCGCTATCCAGCGCTTTTTTGTTTACCGGAATCTGCCCGCACTTTGCCATTTCTTCTTCGGCAAAATCGCTGGTCATAAACTTCATGAATTTCCATGCGCCTTCTTTATTGGCGGGGTTAAAAATAGAGATGTCTTCGCCGCCCAGAACGGAAATGGAACCAGCCGATCCTGCGGGAACCTCACAAGTGGCGTACTTGAAGTCAGGATATGCGCCCGCCAGCTCGGAAGTCTTCCACGGACCTTCCAGCAGCATCATGTAACGACCAGTGCCGAAACCATCTGTCATCGGAATATCACCACTGTTAAAGCCAGTGAATTCGCTGTTCTTGTACATATCGGCCAGCATTTTCACAGCGTTCACAGTTGCTTCGCTGTTCAGATAGCCAGTCGCTTTCGTGTAGTTTTCATCGGTGATTTCGCCGCCGTTGCTCCAAATGTAGGGCAGAACATTCCAGCCCGCCAGAGCCGGCTCATCCAGGCCCCAGACTTGCTGACCGTTCGCGTTCGTTCCAGAAAGCTTCTGGGCAGCTGCAAGCATATCGTCCATTGTCTTCGGGGCGGACAAGCCTGCCTCGTTAAACGCTTCCTCGTTATAGAACATGATTTTCGTGTTCGTGTTCAAGGCCAGCGCATAATAGCTTCCTTTGATTTGTGCAGTGCTCATTGCACTGGGAAGCAGTTCGCTGCTAACCTCCTCAAAATCGCTCATTTCCTGATCCAGGGGCACCAGAATATTCATCTTCTGGAATTCCGGTACCCATGCAATGTCCAGACGGGCCACATCCGGCAGCGTCTGAGAGCTTGCACTGATCAGAATCTTGTCATGAAGGTCACTCCAGTCATGAGAAACTGCATTGACCTTATAGCCGGGATTCTCTTCTTCAAATTTAGAAATGAGAACATTCATCAAGGTCTCATTCTCTGCGGACTGCGCACTGTAGTGATGCCAAAAGTTGATCGTAACCGTATCACCGTTGGTGGAATCATCTTTTGCCTCTTCACTTTGTGCCTCGGAAGTTTGCTGAGTTGGGGTAGTGCTTGGTGCTTGTGAAGATCCGCATGCCGTGAATGCCGTCAACATCATTGCAGCGGAAGTAGCAAGTGCCAGCACTTTTTTTGTGGATTGCTTTTTCATTGTGTTACACCTTCGCTTTCTGTTGTTAATATTTTTACGGAACACCCTGATGTTATCCACATTTCTTCATCAAAGCATTTCGTTTCGGAACAAAGTTCGTTTTGCAGTGCAGAGAATGCTGCATTTTCGTTAAATAAAACCGTCAGTGTTTTGTCCGTTGGTCCTTTTTGAGGTGGTATTGGGATTTCCTTTGTGCCGGTGTTAAGAATGATAATTGCCACATCATTATCGACGCTACGTGAAAATGCGTAAACACCATTTTCATCGTCAACATATAATGTGTGGAAATCTCCTTCTTGAAAAACTTTGCTGTTTCTTCTGCACTTGATTAGCTTTTTATACCATTCCTTTGTGTGGAGATCCTGTTTTGACTTATCCCATTGCATTGCCTGGCGGCATAGCGGGTCGTTATCCCCGGTTATGCCAATTTCATCACCATAGAATATTGCCGGGCAACCAGGCAATGTCATTTGAAGCGCAACTCCTAAACGCAGCCGTGCAATGTCATTGCCACAAGAGAATAGGAACCGGGCCGTATCGTGACTATCCAGCGGATTGTACATCCGCAAATTCGTCTCTTGCGGATAAAGGGAGAGCATCCGATTGATGCGCTGATCAAATGTGGATACAGATATTTTATCTTTTGCGATCCAATCTGTTACGGCATCCTTGAACAGATAATTCATCGCACAATCCAGGCGGTTTCCGCTTACAAGCCTATCTGCATCCCCCCATGTTTCACCGAGGAGAAGAGCATCGGGATATTTTTCTTTTACTGTAGCAGCAAAATGTTCAAGGAATTTTGTTGGCATTTCATCTGCCACATCTAATCGCCATCCATCAATTCCAAATTCTCGTATCCAATATAGTCCAACTTCTGTGAAATAGTTCTGGACCGCCTCGTTTGCCAAGTTTAACTTGGGCATCCATTTATAGTGTCCTACGCAGTCATAAGTACAAGGATCTGTTTTGATGGGATACGATTGTACAAAGAACCATCGGGAATATTGTGACGCTTGGCCTTTCTCAACAACATCCTGAAAATAAGGAAAGTAAAAACCACAATGATTAAATACGCCATCCAGTAAAATTCGGATGTTCAATGCATGCGCTTCAGTAATAAGTGCATGCAATTCTTTTTCCGTTCCGAACTGAGGATCGATTTTATAGTAATCGACCGTATCATATTTGTGATTCGAACTTCCTTCAAAAATCGGTGTCAGGTAAAGGCAAGTAATTCCTAAATCCGAAAGGTACGGAAGTTGTTTGATGATTCCGGGAATATCGCCCCCCATATAGTTTTCACGAGTGGGGGTGCTTCCCCAAGCAACGGCCTGCTTGGGAGACAGTGCATTATCGCCATTACAAAAGCGTTCAGGGAAAATCTGATAATAAATTTGCGATGCGGCCCATTTAGGAACCCGAAAGCCATCCGTCGGATTCGGCCAAAGAAATTCAAAGAAGCTTTCGTTCATGCCTCGAAAACTTTCATCAAATCCGTTTCTGCCATACCAGATAGTTTCTGTACCTTTTTTCAGTTCAAAGCAATAGCGGACATATGCGGCAATGCTTTTCATCCTGATAGATGTTCGATAGCAATCTCGTTGATCATCTCTTAATGATACGGAAAGTTTCTTTCGATGGATTTTACTGGGATCTTGTTCATATCTTTCCCAGTATAATAATGTAACTTCATCGATGTCTTTTGCAGCTGTAAATAGCTGCAAGATAAGTTCGTTCCTCGATGCGGGGTAAATAAACTCTTGCGTTGGTCGGTGATTAACCGCTGGCAGATTCATAGGGACAACCTCCTTGTTCTCTTTGTGTTGACCTACGTTCAATCATTCTTGTTGACAGTAAAATCTGGCGCAAGCTTGACGTAGGATTCTCAATTTGGTTAATCAATATGTCAGCGGCCTGGACTCCTAATTCGTAAGTGTTTACATCCAAGCTCGAAATCGAAGGCTCCATCACTTCTGTGATTGTGGTATTATCAAAGCAAACGATGCCAAATTCATTGGGAACGTCACTCCCCAGTGCTTTTGCTGCTCGCATTGCTCCCAACGCAAGCAAATCATTGCTACAAATAACCGCATCGGGCGGATTCTCCGATTTGAGTAATTCAACAACCTTTCTTTTGCATTCATCAATTGAAGAAATTTGATGAATGATCATTCCTTGATCAAACGGGAGTTCACAATCTTGCAATTCACGGCAGTACCCAATAACACGATCCTTATTAAAAAGTTCCTTATCACCATTTGTGATGAGCGCGATTTTACGATAGCCTTTTTGGAACAAATGCCGTACCGCCAGCGAACCGGCTTGCATATTATTTATATCTACCCAACTGATTTCGTTTTCGGTATGCTCGTGGCGTCCTAAAATCACACAGGGGAATTTCTGCTCATTAAGGCGTTTGAGGAATGGCTCGTTTGCGATTGATTCAGGAATAATTACTCCATCGATTTTTTTCCCCAAGACCAACCTTTCTACAGAATCAATCCCCCCAAATGCCTCCGCGCCATTTGTGATGAGCAGATTATAATCGTTTTTATGGGCGGTGGTCTCGATTCCAAAAACGGTATCGTTGAAGAAATTGTTCGAATATGCTTCTGTGTTTTCTACATCGATAACAATTGCAATCGTATGTGCGCTGCCTGTCGCAAAACTTCTTGCAAAATCGTTGGGAACATAATGTAGTTCCTGCATTGCTTTTTGTATGCGTTGTGCAGTTTCGTCTGAGATTACACCTTTATTATTTAGTACGCGCGATACAGTTGAGGGCGATACCCCCGCGCGATGCGCCACATCCCGGATGGTTGCTGCCATATCCTTCCTCCCGTGCAATCGGTTTACTTATATAATTTCAGAAAACAGATAATTTTCAAGTCTTTTTTGTTAAAAACAGACATCTTTCGCAGTGCATATCCATACACATTGGAACCGCGTTGCAATCTTTAATGCAACCGCTTGCATTAGCTAAAGAATAGCACTCGCCCTATAAATTGTCAATATAGAAAATTAATTTTGGATAAAAAGCCAAAAAGACGGCATTGCTTTTGTCACAATTACCACTGAACTTGTGCGCCTCGTGCCAATTTTGTCGCTATTGCGCAACTCGGCGTATGTTTTTCTTTACAATTTACATTCCGAAATACCTCATTGCGTCTGTCCTGCTTCCGTTTACATGTACCTCTAAGTGCAAATGGCTGCCTGTGGCTCGCCCAGTGTGGCCGACATAACCGATGACCTGCCCGGCCTGCACTTGCTGGCCGGTGGTGACGCAGATACTGGAACAGTGTGCGTATAATGTTTCCAGCCCACCGCCGTGGTTAATTTGGATGTAGTAACCGTAACTGCCGCCCCAGCTG
>ULWJ01059450.1_pt1 | contig 20297 bp, 14 predicted proteins | sample 1960221 | NCBI WGS metagenome assembly ULWJ01 (sample SAMEA4835809, study PRJEB28245) | human gut metagenome | biome: gut microbiome; material: fecal sample | place: Denmark | collected 2008 | reverse complement strand
CGTGCCTGCGGCATCCGGCGCATCCAGTCGAGTTCCGTACGGTAAAGGTTGTTGGCACGTTCTATTTCTACACTTTTAGCTTCGATACGTTCCTGACGTTTCTCGAGATAATAACTGTAGTTACCTTTATATTGGTAGATTTGTTGATTGTCTATTTCGATAATCTCCGAACAAACACGATCAAGGAAATAACGGTCGTGCGTCACCATCAGCAAACTAAGATTGGTACGACGCAGGTAATCTTCCAGCCATTCGGTCATATCCAAGTCCAGGTGATTGGTTGGCTCATCAAGGATAAGCAGATCCGGCTCGGTAATCAACGCATTGGCTAAAGCAACGCGCTTCAACTGTCCACCGGACAGTTGCTTCACTTTTTGGTCGAAGTTGCGGATTTTGAGTTGCGAAAGAATTTGTTTGGCTTTCTGTTCATATTCCCAGGCTTTCTCCTGATCCATACGCGCCAGAAGATTTTCCAATCCCGGATGACCTTCAGTCTCCATGCAACGTTCATACTCTTTTATCAGTTCCACGGTACTGTTACCGTGATGGAAACAGGCTTCAAGCACGGTCAACTCTTCGGGATACTGTGGATCTTGTTCCAGATAATCCACCCGAAGGTCACGCCGGAAAACAATGTTACCGCTATCATAACCTTCTTTTCCGGCGATTATATTCAATAAAGTAGTTTTTCCGCTGCCGTTCTTCGCTATCAATCCTACACGCTGGCCTTCAGCAATGCCAAAAGATATATTTTCAAAAAGAACCAAGTCACCGAAGGACTTGGTCAGGTTATCTATCTGTAAATAAGGTACAGCCACGTAATTTAGTAATTAGTTGGTTAGTGATTAGTGATTAATAATCACGGATTTATACTCTTCAATAATGTCGCAAGGTTCTCCAGCCTTTACTTTACTCCATGCCAGTTTCAACGGGTCGATGATACGGTCTTTATATTGTAATACAGGAGCTTCCCGGTTACCGTCAATCAACGTTTTCCATTCCATACCTTCCACTTCATTCGTCAGAATTATACAGACTGTGATGCCGATTGCCAACCATTCCTCTTTCTTTTTCGAGCCAATCTTACCGCTATTAATCACTTGCTGAAGTTTCTCCAGGTCTTCTTCTATTCCCTGAAAATCTTTTTTCAATTCCTGCTTCACGGTGGATACCACCCATTCGTACGCTTCATTAATCAAATAGATTTCAGAAAGACGGGCCGGGATCAGTTCAGCAGGATACTTCTGCCCTTCTTTGCGTACCTCCAAAGTAGCGATTACATCTTCCGCCTCCTTCACAACTCCGCCTTTAGGTACAGTAAAAGAACATTCGAAAGCAATATCGTCAACTCCTGTAATCCACAAATGGGAAGTATAATACGTCCCCTCCTCCTGAAACATTTCTTTGCTATACGCACATTCCCACGTTCCGACTTTCACCAACGAAGCCGAATCATTCTCTTTCAGTTCCTGCCGGATGACGTCTTTACCATAACCGGCTTTTCCTTTAAATGCGGATATACGAAAATTTCCCGTCCATACTTCGGGATTATAGAAAAGAAAAGAGCCTTCGCCATCTTCAAACTCATTCCAGTCTGATGGATAGTTCATAGAAAACCATGCTCCGGGAGAGATAAATTTCTTGCCTTGCATCCTTTTATATTAAAATGATTACTTGGGCAAAAATACGAATTAATAATGAAGAATGAAGAACGAAGAATGAAGAATTTTGCTGCGCTATGCAAGTATGCCGCAAGGATATTCTTCATTCTTCATTTTTAATTCTTCATTTTCCTATCGGCTGTATTTTCCTCCGCACTTCTTTAGAAATCTCCAAAAACATATAATTCAACTTTCCGGAATGGATTCCTTCTTCGTTTTCCTTATACTTCTTATTAGCATACTGCTTCGATTTCTCGAAAGTCAGTAACGACATCTCATTCTGTGATTTGCCTACCATTGTAGAATCCAGTTGTTCATCCGGGAAAAAATCATCCAGATCGACATCACCAATCATCGTTGTCTCCAGGAAGTTTTTATTCGTGTGCGAATTATCCGTATAGTATCCTACAAACATGTGCCCCGGTGTACGTACCAGGATAGGATCAATATTAATGGCGCGAAGCAACGACGCAAACAACACACTCCCATCCACACAATTAATCTGTGAAGATTCCAGTGCATCATCAAACGTACGGACACGCTGCGAGAAAACAACATTGCTCGAAAGGCTGGTATTGGAAACAGAACTATAACGGAATTTACGTTTCTGCAATATATTCCAAAGAGCATACACCTGCTTGTCTACCGCCCCTTTAGCCTTACTTTGATAACCGAGAAAGCGATTAACAATCCGAGTATTCAATGCCTCGCGAAGCAACTGATCGATCATCGGATTCTCTTCATTGACATAAGCCGCAAAGAAAATACTGGTATCGTGAAATTTAGTTCCGTTGGCCACATACCCCAACAGACACTCATTGATGCTACGCACTGAAAAAGTACGCACCCGTTGTCCCAAATCTTTTCCGTTCATCTCCACTGTGATGGCTACGCTTACCGGCTCTGCCTGCACCTCATTTTTCAGTGCCTCATAATTCCAGATGATATCAGGATAAATCGTATATTCCGTTCTGGGCTTGTTTAATACAAATTCCGACACCGAGCGGGAGAAAAAAGGCGTTTCGGCTACTTCAATCCGCACACGACTATAAGCTGTCTTCGATTTCAACCGAACGGCAATACACGACTTCGGATTTCCCAAAGACGTCGAATCCGACGGAACAATCACTTGTGCATCAGTGGTGGCAACAGACAGAATCGCCGAAGGAAATATATTTCCTCCCAGATCGTCTACAATCTCAAAACCGGAATTGAATGAAGTATATTTAAACACAGACATACCGCCAAGGAGAATTAACAGTACCACAACAGATCCTATTATTTCCTTCCGATGTCGTTTTAAGTCAATTTTTATCATTATTTGTAGTTTCTATAGTCAAACATTTCTATTGTATCTCGCTAACAAAGATAACAAATAGCGAGCGTTTTTTCCTCTTACAATCAACAAAAACTTCCATATTCCGTATCAATTCCCGGAATTCACAGAATGTAACACGATTGTAACGTCTGTTTCATCTGCCCGTAACAAAGTCTCCTCATCTTTGCAAAGGATAAAATAAAAACGTAACTTTGTCATATCACATTAATACATATATCTTATGAACGATTACCGTATTTTAGTTGTCGACGATGAAGAAGACCTCTGTGAGATTCTGAAATTCAATCTTGAAAACGAAGGTTATGAGGTTGATACAGCAAACTCTGCCGAAGAGGCAATGAAGATGGATATCAGCAGTTATCACTTAATTCTCCTCGATGTGATGATGGGAGAAATCTCCGGTTTCAAAATGGCCAACATCTTGAAGAAAGAAAAAAAAACAGCAAAAGTGCCTATCATCTTTATCACGGCAAAAGATACTGAAAACGATACTGTGACCGGATTCAATCTGGGAGCAGACGATTATATTTCGAAACCTTTCTCCCTGCGTGAAGTCATTGCCCGTGTGAAAGCAGTATTAAGACGTACGGTAACAACGGAAACGGAAAGAGCCCCCGAACGTCTTACTTATCAGTCGCTCGTTATTGACATCACAAAGAAGAAAGTAAGTATCGACGATGAAGAAGTGCCATTGACTAAAAAAGAATTTGAAATATTGCTTCTACTGGTACAGAATAAGGGACGCGTATTCTCACGTGAAGACATTCTGGCCCGTATCTGGAGTGACGAAGTGTATGTGCTCGACCGTACCATCGACGTAAACATCACCCGTTTACGTAAAAAGATAGGTATATACGGCAAACGTATTGTCACCCGTCTCGGATATGGATACTGTTTTGAAGCTGAATAAGTAATAATACCGAATTAAGCAATTATTATGAACCTGCCTGTAACTCAAAAACATTTTCTTTCTTTCAGCCGGAAGCTGTTCCTTTCGGTTATTTCACTCTTTCTGGTATTTGCCATTTGTTTTATTGCGTACCAGTATCAACGTGAACGGGAATATAAAATAGAACTGCTGAATACAAAACTGCAAGATTACAACAGCAGACTCTACGAACAATTGGAAGAGCAACCTCTTGATAGCGAAATAATCAGCGGTTATATCAACAAACATATTCTGGAAGACTTGCGTGTGACCCTTATTGATGCAGAAGGAAATGTTGTTTACGACAGTTATCCAAATCATAATAACCAAATAGAAAACCATCTGAATCGTCCGGAAGTACAGAAAGCAATAAAGCATGGTAACGGATATGACGTACGTCGTACTTCGGAAACAACCGGAGTTCCCTATTTTTATTCGGCCACTCGTTATAAAGATTATATTGTCCGTTCGGCTTTGCCTTATAATGTCAGCCTCATCAACAACCTGCAAGCAGACCCGCACTATCTATGGTTTACCATCATCGTGACCTTATTATTAATGATTATCTTCTATAAATTCACCAACAAACTGGGCACTTCCATCAGCCAGCTCCGTGAATTTGCCATGCGTGCCGACCGAAACGAGCCTATCGAAATGGCTATGCAATCCGCTTTTCCACATAATGAACTGGGAGAAATCTCACAACACATCATCCAAATCTACAAACGATTGCACGAAACCAAAGAAGCTCTCTACATCGAACGTGAAAAGCTAATCACTCATCTCCAAATCTCGCACGAAGGATTAGGAGTATTCACAAAAGACAAGAAAGAAATTCTAGTCAACAATCTTTTCACCCAATACAGTAACCTGATTTCGGATTCCAACCTGGAAACAACGGAAGAAGTCTTTGCCATCAACGAACTAAAAGAGATTATTCATTTTATCAATAAGAATCAGCAGGAACGCTCGAGAGGAAAAGGCGAAAAACGAATGTCAGTTACCATCAACAAGAACGGGCGGACATTTATCGTAGAATGTATCATCTTCCAGGATGCCAGCTTTGAGATTTCCATCAACGACGTCACCCAGGAAGAAGAACAAGTAAGACTCAAACGCCAACTGACTCAAAATATTGCCCATGAGTTGAAGACTCCTGTCAGCAGTATTCAAGGATATCTGGAAACCATTGTCAGCAACGAGAATATTCCACGTGAAAAGATAAACGTATTCCTCGAACGTTGTTATGCACAAAGCAATCGTTTGAGCCGGCTGCTACGCGACATCTCCGTACTCACCCGCATGGACGAAGCCGCCAGCATGATTGATATGGAACGAGTGGATATTAGTGTACTTGTCGGAAATATTATCAATGAAGTATCTCTGGAACTCGACGAAAAGCATATCACAGTAATCAACTCTCTGAAAAAGAGCATACAAGTCAAAGGTAATTATTCATTGTTATATTCCATCTTCCGCAACCTGATGGACAATGCCATCGCATACGCCGGAAGCAATATTCAGATAAATATCAACTGTTTCCGTGAAGATGAGAATTTCTACTATTTCAGCTTCGCCGACACTGGTATAGGTGTATCACCCGAACATCTGAACCGTCTCTTCGAACGCTTCTACCGAGTAGATAAAGGTCGCTCACGCAAACTAGGCGGAACAGGATTGGGACTGGCTATTGTAAAGAACGCCGTTATTATCCACGGCGGCAACATCTCCGCCAAGAACAATCAGGGAGGCGGACTTGAGTTTGTATTTACGCTGGCAAAGGAGAAATAGAGGGGTAGCTACATTTTAAAACATTTCCCGAATCATTACTTCGGCTTCCTTCATCCAAGATTTCTCTCATAACACGACACCTTCATTGGTGACGTTAATATAAAAAGGGAGGGGGTAAATGGGCAGCTCTCCCAAAGTTTTTTGAGCGTGACTATCGGGCTGATAGAGACTCCGGTTTTCAGTTCCAGTTCGTAAAGTGGCAGTGTGATAGATTCTTCGTCCTTCAATGTCATTTTCTCGCCGTCGAGCAGGATAAGCAGATCAATATCACTGTCGCTACGCGCTTCGTTCCTTGCTTGCGAACCATATAAAATAGTTTTTGCCGTAGGAGCCACGCGACGTATAATCTCTCTTATTTGTTTCGTTTCATAAATTTTCCATTTATTATAATCAATGCTACGGGCAAAGATAACAATTCCGGTGCAGATTGTTCTGTCAAGAACCGATTATTTCCCCCGGCACACAAAGAAAGATTCGTTTCTCTCATCCGGCAGCAGGCTACAGCAGCGGCGAGTGAAAACGAATCTTTCATCTTAAAGGGTCGTGCGGCAATGCCGGAAGGAGCCTTTGGCAATACAGAAAAGTCCTTTTGCGGTGCAGGAACCCGTCCTTTTTATAGCACCGGAAAAGCATCCGGCTTTATGCTGCCGGATCGGGAGCCTCTCCTCCCCCTTCACCACCACCGCCACCTTCGCTGGGAGTAGTGGATTTTCCGCCCCATTCTTCCCAGAAGATATTGGAATCGACGAGGGAACGGGTGGTAACCTGGTTGTTGGATGAACGGCTCGTTTCAGGGATGAAGCGGACACGGACGCCGGTGATTTGCTTGGCAGTCACTTTGTCGGGGGAGTCCACTCCATTGCCCGAAGCAACGGCTGTGTAGTAGAATGTGCCCACGCCGTCGAGTTTGACGGTGCGGCCGTCTGCCATGTAGCTACCTAATACGCTGCCAAGGGACTTGAGCACGGCAAAGGTGTCGGCAGGGCTTACGGTGGATTCAATGGCAAGACGTTTTGCCACTTCGTCCGTCGTGACAGGTTTGCCAACGGTGATGGATTGCGGATACCACATTCCATTGATTTTCTGTTTTACTTTCTTGAAGAATCCCATAAGTTGATGTTTTTTACCTCTTCCCTGCCGCATCCCGATAGGACTAATACTCGGTGACGGACTTTGCTTATCTCGGTGACGACCTTTGCCTACCTCGGTGTCGGACTTAGCCTACCTCAGTGACGACCTTTGTCTGTCCGTGTCTGCAAGCATTTCCTGATGAGGTGCTGCAAGAAGGAAGCGTGATTAATAAATGTTGCGAATTATCTCAATTATCATATTTGCCGTTCCCCTCCGTATTCCGCCAGCGCGCAAAGCAGTTCGCCCAGTGCAAGGCCGCCGTTGAAGGCTGACACGTAGTTCTGCGTGTCGGTCACGTCCTCGTTGAAATGGTTGAGACGGTCGGTGATGGGGGAAAGGAAGAAGATGGCACGGGGCTGGCTCATACGGTTGTCTCCATCGCACGGGGTGTTTATCAGGTCGGGGAATGGCAATGCAGCGGGACGCAGTTTGGGGTTGGTCAGGGCGTTGAGCACGGGTTCCGTTTCCCAGTTTTTGTTGATGATGACGAGTATCTTTTTCATAAGTGTGATGTTTTTTATGGTTTTTACTTTAGGCAGTTGCATCACTTCCGGCAATTGCTTGTTTCTAAGTGTTGGTATTTGAATATACCGAAGTCCTTTTTCCGAGTCAGCGATAAGAAAAACAGACTTCGGAGTTAATGAAAATACTTCCTGCCTCCTAGTCGATCATTTATTCAAATCCTTCAAAGGCTACATTAAGGTCCCACAAAGCTCCGGAAAGAATAAATACGGCGGTGCGATTGGCATGGGGTCATAGGTCAACCACGTCGAACCATATACATCACTGTGTGCGCTGATAGCAGCATAGGCGGTCACCAAATCACCAGGGAATATATACCCATCCTTACGAGATTGCTTTTTTTCTGCATCTCCGATATGATCGTTAAGGTCAATCATACCGCTTTGTCCAACGTCAAAATTGTCAGTAGCACCACATTTGTAGTATGCTTCTGAATCTGAAGCCACTTTTACGTATCCTTTTAGCATGGTTATTGCTCCAGCCTGATTTTTTAATTTAATTTTGCTGATACTTTCCATAAATTTAAATTTTAAAAGTTGTACATTCTTGTTTCGCCGTTTCCTTGTTTAACTCCTTTCTTTAGCGGAAACGGAATAAGGTTATTGTATTTATTAACGGTCACCCGAATGGTCACGTACTGTCGGTAGAACTTCGGGTGCTATCCTCCCCTCCGGCGGAAACAAGTCCTCCGGGAAGGGGAATACTTTTGTGCACCTTGCAAGGGTAATGCGAAGCACAAGGCTTAGTTGACTGTTTTCTTCACCAGCACCGGATAACTGCCGTTCGTGCCGGCTTGCCATTGGTAGTCGTAATCGGCGACGTATGTGTTCATCGCATTGATGACATCATAATCATTTGCCCCGACGGCATCGGTGAAATGACCGTTGTATCCTACGTTGATGCCGCCTCCGTTTTCGATTGTACCGCAAGGAGAGTCATCCCTGATACCCGCCAGTTCCTGCCAGTAGCAGCCTTGTATTGTGGTGTCATTATAAGTATATCCGGCGATACCGCCTTTGATAGCTGTTCCGGTAAGGCTCATTTCGGTAACCACACTGTAGCAGGAGATGATTTTTCCGGCTGAACCGGAGATTCCCACTAGTCCGGCAATGCCTCCGCCGTGAACTGTTCCATTATTAGGATGTGTAGCGGAAATCGTGCCCTCGAAGCTACAAAAGGCAATACAAGTACCATTGTACATGCGTCCAACTATGCCTCCACAATTTACCATATCCCAATTACTGGTCACCCCCGGAGTAACCCGTCCTTTAATGTTCAGATGCTTTATTATAGTATTTCTGCCGGAGGCTCGTGCAAAAAATCCACTGCTGCTTACATTATCACCCGTTGCGTTCATTCCCCGTACAGTATGGCCCTGACCGTCAAAAACACCGTAAAAGTTAGATATAACACGATCATATCCTATCGGAGTCCAATCCTTTCCGTTCAGGTCGATATCTGTTGCCAGCTTGTAGGTGGCACACTGGTAGGACTCGTTTGTTACGTTCATTTCCACATTGTTACTCATCAAATAATGCAGGGCAGCGAGCTGGCGGGCAGCGGTGATGGTGAATACGTGGTCACGGCCACTGCTGGCGTTAGCTCCGGAAGATTCTGTGCCCATCCACGCTTTGGCTTCTTCTACGGAAGTGGGGTACTTACCGTCCCATATCGGGTCGATGTTATGTTCTACGTCCGTTGTCTCCCACTCGCTGTCGATATCTACAGTCATGTTTACGGCCTTGGACGGAGCGTCCTGCGCCAAGATGAGGGTACCGGCGGCATTGATGCGATGGTTGCGCTTGATGGGTATTCCGGCAGGGATGGTGACCTTGTTCAGCACTTTGCCGGATTCGGCCGTTGCCGCAAATTCCAGACTGATCTCCGGCATAGTACCGTCGGTATTGGCAAGGATGTAGTTGGAGAAAAGCACTTTACAGGGGATATCGTTGATGGTGATGTCTTCGCCGAAGCCGGCGTTTCCTGATCCGTAAACATTTGCGAAAGACGCTGTCCCCGAAACAATACCGGTAGAAACGTCTAGTGTAGTGAGTACATTGTATTTAAACTCCACCGATTTGCAGTAAGCGAAGTTCGTTGTACTCTTCTCCGCAATGGTCAGTTTGGCGACCGCACGGGTAAGGGTGGCTGCCAAATCTTTCAGTGCCGTCGCTTCTTTGGTGAACGGCTTGGCGGCAAAGAAAGCATCCTGCTTTTCAAACTTAACATCCATCGCCATCACCCTTACCTCTTTCAGTCCGGTGGCATTGTTTGTCTCGTACCATCTATCGGCGTAATGTTGTACATCGGATAATCCGGCAATGGCGGTAGCCTGGGCAACTGCGTTTTTACCTACATAGTCCGCCCAAAGCAACGCATGATACTCTCCGTTATCAAGTTCGAATGTGAAGTCGATTTTTTCGGCTCCGGCAGCCGGGCATACTTCCTTACGGACTTTCAGCGTGGTCAGTTCCTCGTCCCATATTTCGAGAATGCAACGCAGTTTATACTGGTCGTCGGGAGCCTCGGGCAGAGCTGCACGGCTTTGCGGATTTGGCTGCACAAAGTCGACGGGCAGCGATGCGGTAATACTCACCATTTTATTATTCGCATTTTGCAACGTATCGGTTTCGTTCTGGCTGCAAGAGGTTATCATCCCTATAAGAGCGATAATCCAAAGGTAAAGATGATACTTTTTCATGTTCTTAGCATTTTGATTTTTAACTTATTGGTAATTCACTCGTTGTATCAATGTAACAGACCATCGAGGTCTACGTCAATGTCTCCTTCAAATCCGGGGTCGATGTCCACGCCTCCCTGCATCTCGTTGGTGAGGAAATGGGCACGGACGGTGGTAAGGTGTCCCCGTCTGTAGGGCACTTCCAGTCCCGTGGTACGGCTGATGACGTTGCCGCGGCTATCTTGTATCTCCATCGTGAGTTTGACAAACGATTCCGCACCGTTCACAAACACGAAATCCGTACCTATGGTGCACTCCTCGCTTCCATCGTCGGGTACAATGAGCGGCACGGTGTACTGTACGCCCGTACGCGAGTCGGCAGGGCGTCCGGTCAGTACGTTGAACACCGTGGGAAGGTAGAAACCGTAGGCAAAGGTGATTGTATAGGCGTCGTCTCCCTCACCGTTACGTTGCCGCCGGGTCTTGCATAGGAATTCCTTTACATCGGTGGCTATCAGTTCGTATTTTGCCAGCGGTCGCACCATATCCACTTTGACTTGTACTTTGGCGTTCCATTCCTCCCGATACGGGCGCAGGTCGAGGGCGACGGTTCCGTAAAGGCAATCACGATAGTCGGTGTAACCTATGTAGGGGTCGGTGCAGGCAATATATTGCAAATTCTCCGTATTATAATAGAAGTCGGTGTCCGTGCCTGCTACGACGTAGTCCGTCCATACGGCGAGGGTGTATTCCACGGCGTGCAGTTTCAGCCGGATGGGCAGCGTTATTTTCCCGTCGCTGGCTTCTCGTTCGGCATTGTCCATGACGGTCACTTGCCGGGCTGCCGGTTTGCCGTCGCGCCATGCTTCGATGATGAAGCGGCGGCGGTAATCCGTTTGTTCTCCGGCACGGGCTTTTGTGATTCCGCGGTGTGCCTTGTTGGTGATGATTTCCAGTGGTAGGAGTTCGAGGTCGAGGGTCACTTCGGTACTGACCTCTACAAGCGTGGGGTCGATGCCTTCCTCACCGTCCGGTGTCATCGTGGGATAGTCGTGTACACAAGCGGCAAGGACGGTTGCCAACATGAAGGTGATAAATCCTATAGCATATTTCTGTTTCATAAGCCGTTACTTTTTAAGGTTGAAGCGATAGACGATAGAAAGCCCCATGCGGGTGATGCCCCAGTAGTTCTTCGTCCGTGTGTCTATCCGTGCGCCGTTGTCTATATTATAATAGGTGTCGTACTTCATGTTGGCATAGCCTGCACCGAGGGTAAATTCTCCCGCCCAATGTCCGCCGAGCGGCAACAGATAACCATAGCTGACGCCCGCGCCCAGCAATGGACGGTCGGCGTCTTGATAACGGTCGCGATTCCACTTCACATTGAACCAGCCTACGTGGGCATGAAGACCGAAGAAATGTCCCGAGCCGGGCTTCGAGAGCCAGTAACGGGCTTCGGGTTGCAGGGTGAAGGTCTTCACGGTGTGTTTGTTGCTGATGTGCCACGGACACCACAATATCGGCAACTCTACGGAAAGATGCTTGCCGACCTGCACTTCCGCCGCCACGTTCATAATCGTACCCGCCCAAGCGGCAAGGTTGGTTTTCACGCCAAGGTAACGACCGTTGGCGGGAAGTGAAGGCGAGGTAGCTGTAGAGGTGGAAGCGGTGGAAGAAGAAGGAGTAACTGAAGCAGAAGAAGCAACCGAAGTAGAAAGAGCAGTAGCTGCATCGGGTGCAACAGGTGCAGTAGCTGCATCCGGCACAACAGCCGTGGCAGCCACGGCGGAAGAGTCAACAGGCTCTTTGTCTCCCTGCAAGGCAACCGGAAGGGCTTCCTGTTGTTCCTGTCGCCTCGCCGCACTTGCAGGCTCTTGCCGGTTTTGCGGAATCTCGCTTTGGCAATCTTGGAAACCTCGGCAACCTACCACGACGACTTCTCCCCACAAGGGATGAGCCAACGGGTGGTTGAGTGTCCGGAAATGCCGCTCGCGCAGTCCGTAGTGGTCGATAAGATAGCCTTTCAGATTGTTGGCACGCCAGTAGGCGGCGCGCAGATTCGACTTTTCATCGTCCCAACTGCCGGAATAGCTCTGCACGTAGAGGGTGTCCTGACGTTTACGAAAGGTGCGCAGCCGTTTCTTCAACTTCCGCAACGACAGTCGGTTGTCCGCATATTCCGTCTTGAACATCCGGATACGTGAAGGATAGCTGAAAATAATCAGGCTGTCTGCCGAAGGTGAGGAAAGGACGGCAGCATCCGGCTGACCGCGCAAGGGAACAACCGATAGACATAGCAAAAATGCCAGTACGAAGTAACGGAATGTACTCCACGCTACGTTTTGTTTGTTTTTCATTCTCATACCTGTAACATAAGATTACAAAAATTTATATACAAGAAAGGCGTAAGTGTCCGTATGCTTATCCGTCAATCGGGGCCTTCGCACTGCCCATACCGTAGATAAGCAACAGAACACTCACGCCATTGGCGTATATAAAGCTTGTGTATCGTCCCCCTCCCCTCTCCGGACGGAGGGGGAAGTGGGGGCGCAAACAGGCATCCATATAAACAATGGAACGTGAGCATTTGTTGCATTCATCTTCACGGTGACAAGTCAAAGGTGCGAAGTTTGATTGACGAAGATGATATTCTTCAAACGCTTTCCGTTATCTAAAAATCACGCCCTCTCTCACAAGGGCAGTGACAAAGATAAAGAAAAGCCGAAAAACAGCAAACAATATAGGCTAAACTTTTATTCGCCGGGGCAAAAATAATTATTTCAGCCCGACGAAGGACAAAATGGGAATGGACAGATTCATGGACAAAATAGAGAAGAGGCTGTCAGGAAAAGGCTTGGCGCATACAAACAGTAAGGGCGACCCGTTTTTTAACGAGCCGCCCTTACTGTTTGTTATCTATTTTTTCACAATGCCTCAATTTCTTCAGCAGTGAGTCCCGTACATTCTGAAATTAAATCGATAGCCAAACCTTTGGATTTCATCATACGGGCGGACGATTCTTTTCCTCTCAACATACCTTTCTGTTCGGCAAAGTCCAACGTATTGAAATAATCGTTATAAACTTTCCATTCCTTCTCATATTGAGCTCTTTCCTCCGGAGTCATATTCGCTTTGGAGGCCATCTTCTCAAGTCGTTCAAAAACGGCTTTACGTGCCTTGAAAGGCATTCTATCAAGTGTATCCATATGCTTTAATACATAAATCCATCGTTCAAAATCGTTACTACACTCATCCTCTTCTTTGTCAAAGTTAGGCAGTTCGATAAAAATCTGCCGAAACTTGTTATTGAAAAGCTGTCCTGTATCCCGGTCGGAAAGGATTACATCAGTCCTTATCTTCGCAGGCATGTCCTTGTCAATCACAAAGTTCATAAAAAACACTCCGTATACAGCATCCAACCGGAAGTCCCAAGGACCGCTTTTAGCTTGTTGCGTAATCGCACGAGAGAGGTAGAAGAGAGCACGATCTTTAAAGTAAGGTTGCTCACGATTCTGCATTTCTACGATTATCCGTTCACCTGTGTCAGTCATACAGTAGATATCATAGATAATCCCCCGTTCTGTTTTTACTTCCGGCTGCTGTTCGTTGTTAAGGAACTGGATGTCGGTAATCACGTGCTCTCCAGAGAGCAAATCGTTCAAGAAGTCGATTAATAACTCCTTTTCTACCTCTCTGCCGAATAAAAACTTAAAGCCATAGTCGGTAAAGGGATTAATAAATCTTCCCATTATTAATGTATTGGTTGTGTATATTGACAACAAAGATAGACATTTTTTGTTTAATGATGAAAGTTCCGGGTTAATATTGCTGAATGACTGAAAGAACCGATTCTATAAATCTTCCCCTGCCATAATGTGACGGATTTCCGCATCAGTGTCCGAACCTTCGGGCAGACCAAGCTTCACACGGATGCGGTATCGGGTTTTGGACACACTTGCCACGCTGATGCCGAGCGTCCGCGCCAGTTCTTCGTTGGATTGCTTGAGCAGAACCAACATACAAAACAGTTCCTCGCTACGTGTCACCGCCGGACAGGCTTCACGAAGATGCAGCAGCGCCGACGGGTAGACGGACAAAAAGGCGTTACGGAAATCCTCTTCTTCCTTACGGGTGAGCAAGTGGGATTGCAGGCTTTCCATCACGCTGTCAAGTTCGCACGTGTTGCGGTGGCGCGCCTGGATATCAGAAAGCTGGCGGATAAGGGAACGGTTGCGTTCGTACAAGTCCTGACGGGCGGCTATCAGTTCGTGAAGCCTGCTTTCCTGATCACGCAACCGTTCGTCAGCCCGCTCATGTTCCTGCGCCTCGAGCTGCCACCGGAGCCGCAGATTGCGGTGGCGCATCACCATCCAGCCGGCTATAAAAAAGACAAGTAGCAATGTACACACTCCGGCTATGAAACACACATGCAACAGGGTATCCTGAAGACGGACTTCGGCAGTCAGCAGACGATTCTCCTGTTCTTTCTTCTGTGTTTCGAAACGGATATTTGCCGATGCCAACTGGCGTATCTTGTCTTTGCGGGTCACCGAATCTCTCATCATCCGATATTCGGGAAAGACAGTAAGCATATCCACCGCCCGCCCCGTGTGGCGATAGCCTTCCATTAACAATTCCGCCGCTTCCGAAGCAGGGTGAAGCTCGGATATATCTTTCAACTCGCCAATAGATTTCCGAAGCAGGGGGATTGCCTCCAACCATTTACCGACGCGGACAAGGGTGGCACCGTTATAATAGTCATAATATGGCAGGCGATGACGGGGAACTTTACCTTCAAGTGCGGCAAAGCCTCTCAAAGCCACATTCACAGAGTCGGGAAAGGCGGCAAGATAATACATCCGATCTATCTGCACCATCAAATGATAGTAGTCGTTCTTCGTCCGGTCAAAGCAACTGTCGGCCTGCGCAAGAACCAGGAGTGCGGAGTCGGGGCGATTCAGATTGTTGTGTATCTCCGCCTTCGCAATGAAGAAACGACCTATCAAGTTATTGTCAACTTCGGCACGTGCCGGCTCGCCCGTTCCTACGGCACAATAGCGAAACGCTTCATCATAGAGCCCGAGCAGGCGGTAGGCTTCCGTCAGAATCTCCGCCGCCACCAGCTTGCCGTGATAGCTGCCCGACTTCTCACATAGACGGATAGCTTCACGACAGAGGGAGATACTTTCTTCATACTTCCCCTGCTGAAGGTATATATCGGCAAGCCGCCCGATAGCTTGCGGATAAAGCCAATAGTTGCTTAGGCCCGAGCGTTCTGCCACTCGGCAGGCTCTACGCAAAGCGGACTCGGCACGAGTGCTGATAGTGTCGACACCCATATAAGTGATGCCTGCCGTAGCTGTACAAAATATCTCGCTCAACGGGTCGTTGTTCTCATCTTTCAGTGCCATCGCTCGGTTGAGATAGTCCACCGCCTCCGCATGGCGGTCGAGCGCCATAAGCATCTGCGCCTTTACCACCCACAGTTCCCTGCGGCAATAACGGGAGACAACAGGGTGTTTCGCCCGCTCCAACGAATCAAAATACTGATAGCCGGACTCAAAGTTCATCATCAGATTGAAGTATATCATTAACCGGCGGAGAGATTCGGAAGATAAACGGCGCAATTCTTCGGTAGTGAGCACATCGTCCACCGGAAGCCGGAACACGGAATCTAGCGGCGGGAAAGCCAGCCTTTCCTTCTCCTCCTTAATCAAGCGGATACCACGCCCCAATGTACAAAGACTGTTGGCATAGAACGTGGGAGAAACGGCAGGATGTTCCCGCTGCATGTCAGAAGGTCGGTTGCAACTCCACACAGCCGTCAGCATAAAAAAAACGAAGAATATGTAGGTGGATTTAATCATAGATATGCATTGTATGTTTGTTTGCCGACACAAATATAGCATTTTCATTAAAACAGTACATTTTCACACATAGTTTTTTTATCTTTGCTCACCGATAGTAAATTGAAAACAATTCAGCAAGTTATGAGAACAAATATAAATCTTATCCCAGTCTTCTGTATTCTACTGCTTTGCGCTTGCAAAAGCGGGAATGCATCCAGCCAAAACTCCAAAGAAGCTCCCAAAGATACCATCACCTCCTTTACGCTACCTGCCATCCCGCCAATGCTGACAGCACCCGAGCTACGGGCAGATTTCCTAGTAAAGCACTATTGGGATAACGTAAACTTTGCCGATACCAATTATGTCCATCATCCCGAAGTGACCGAACAAGCTTGGGCGGACTATTGTGATATACTGAACCATGTTCCATTGGAAACTGCACAGCAAGCTATGCAGAAAACAATCGAACGGACAAATGTGAATAAGAAAGTATTCACTTACATCACCGACTTGGCAGACAAATATCTGTACGACCCTAACTCCCCGATGCGTAACGAAGAGTTTTATATCCCTGTACTGGATGCCATATTGGCTTCTCCCGTACTGGAAGAAATAGAAAAGGTACGTCCCAAAGCCCGTCGCGAACTGGCTCAGAAAAACCGTATCGGAACCAAAGCACTGAATTTTAACTATACATTAGCTTCCGGCGCACAGGGTTCTCTTTATCAACAAAAATCGGACTATACCTTATTATTTATCAATAACCCGGGATGCCATGCCTGCACGGAGACAATCGAAGCATTAAAAAACGCCCCTATCATCAATCAACTTCTGGAACAAAAGAGACTAACAGTCCTCTCCATTTATCCCGACGAAGAGTTGGACGAATGGCGAAAACACCTAAATGAATTCCCAAAAGAATGGGTTAACGGATATGATAAGACCTTTGCTATCAAGGAACAACAACTGTATGACTTGAAAGCCATCCCTACCCTCTACCTTCTAAACAAGGATAAGACAGTACTTCTGAAAGATGCTCCCGCGCAAACCATCGAAGAATACCTGCTAATGAAAGGCGAACAATAAGCCCCCACGCCGCCCACACACGTGCCCATGCCACACCGCCCACGCCGCATGGTCTCCCGGCCTCGTTTTTTCAGCGTCAAGCGCAGGTGTTTTCTTCGGCGTCAAAAAGGGCAGACTGTTTGAGCGTAGCGAGTTTCTGCCCTTTAGCCGAAGGAAGCACCGGAGTAGCTGAAAAAACGCAGCCTTGATTCTTTCTTTTTGGTTCTTTCTCTTTCGTATCAAGACGAAAGAAAAAGAACATCTCTTTGGAAAAAACAAATAAACTCCCTATCTTTGTCGCGCATTGGTTTGCGACTCCCACGCGGGGGAAGCAATTAAAAGGGAATCAGGTGCAAGTCCTGAACAGTCCCGCTGCTGTAAGTTCCATACAAGTTACAAGCAATTCACTCATTGCCACTGGAGACCAATCCGGGAAGGCGTTTGTAACAGGAATAAGTCAGAAGACCTACCATGCAAATAAGTTTCACTGCTTTCGAGGAAAAAGCGTTGAGTCTAATGAACCGGACAAGTCGTCTATCATTTCATTCATCACTCTGATTCAGAGAAAGTGTGTTAAAACGGATAAACTCTGCCAAGTTTATTTATGCGTGTCCGGTCGAAGGGATTTCGCCCGGACACTTTTAAACAGTAACAGACTGAAAAAGGAATAAATGAAGAAAAGAACATTTAATAAAGTGATCTTTGCAGCATTCAGCTGCCAATTCTTATCCATACCACTTTTTGCACAACAGCAAAAGGTAGATACGACACATACATATTCTATTCCCGAAATAACAGTATCAGATATCTACCAGACTCGCGAAGTACGCTCAACCGCTCCCCTGCAAGTCTTCTCCAAAGACGCCCTGAAAAACCTGCACGCCCTGCAAGTCTCCGACGCGGTGAAACACTTTGCCGGAGTAACCGTAAAAGATTACGGAGGTATCGGCGGACTGAAAACAGTATCCATACGAAGCCTGGGAGCCCAACATACCGCTGTCGGTTATGACGGAATCACCCTGACCGACTGCCAAACCGGACAAATAGATATCGGGCGTTTCTCGCTCGACAACGTAGACCGCCTTTCTCTAAACAACGGGCAAAGCGATAACATCTTCCAACCTGCCCGCTTCTTCGCGTCAGCAGGCATATTGAATATACAGACACTCACGCCACTATTCACCAAAGGCAAAAAGACCAATATAGCCGGAGCTTTCAAAACCGGCTCCTGGGGATTAATCAATCCCTCCCTGCTACTGGAGCAACAAATCAATAAGACATGGAGCATGTCAGCCAATGGCGAATGGATGTCCTCCGACGGACATTATCCGTACACACTACATTATGGAAATGCGGCAGAAGACCTGTCCTCACGTGAAAAACGAAAGAATACAGACGTACAGACATTCCGTGCCGAAGCCGGACTTTACGGCAACTTCTCCGATAAAGAACAATGGCGGTTGAAAGCCTACTACTTTCAGTCCTCCCGGGGACTACCCAAAGCTACAACCTTCTATAACGACCATTCCACACAACACTTGTGGGATAAAAACACATTCATCCAAAGTCAATACAAGAAAGAATTCAGCCGGCAATGGGTGTTCCAAACCTCTGCCAAGTGGAATTGGAGCTATCAACGTTATCTGGACCCCGATACCAAGAACTCTTTAAAGAAAACAGAAAACAGCTATTACCAGCAGGAATATTACCTTTCCGCTTCTGTACTATACAGACTGTTGAGCAACCTCTCTTTCTCACTTTCCACAGATGGAAGCATCAACACCATGAACGCCGATCTAGCCAACTTTGTACACCCCATACGTTACGCATGGCTGACAGCATTCGCCGGAAAATACGTAAATGACTGGTTAACAATCTCCGCATCCGCATTGGCAACCGTTATCAATGAAGATGTGAAGAAAGGTGGTAGTGCCGGCAATCACCGTAAGCTAACCCCTTATGTAAGTGCCGCTTTCAAACCTTTCCGGCATGAAGAATTCCGCATCCGCTTCTTCTATAAAGACATTTTCCGTCTGGCAAGTTTCAACGACTTATATTACGAAGAAGTAGGCAACACCCAACTAAAGCCGGAAAAGGCCAAACAATACAACATCGGACTGACATACAATAAAAATGTATGCCCGTTCCTACCCTATCTGTCAGTAACCGTTGACGCTTATTATAACAAGGTAACAGATAAAATCATCGCCTACCCTACCAAGAACCTTGCCGTATGGAGTATGAAGAATCTGGGTGAAGTTGACATCAAAGGCATTGATGCCACAGGAAGCCTGTCCCTTCAACCTTGGGATAAAATACGCATCAACCTCTCGGGTAACTACACATACCAACGAGCGTTAGATGTCACCCCACCCGATCCGAACACGTATGAATCGACATACAAACATCAAATAGCCTACACTCCCCGCGTCTCCGCTTCGGGACAGGCAGGCGTCGAAACACCGTGGATCAATCTGTCTTATTCATTCCTTTTTTCCGGAAAACGCTATGCATTAGGACAAAACATTGCCGAAAACCGATTGGATAGTTATAGCGACCACAGCATTTCTGCAAACCGTGACTTTCAGATCAGAAAAATCACTACCTCTTTCAGCGTGGAAGTATTGAACCTGATGGATAAGAATTACGAGATTGTGAAATATTTCCCAATGCCCGGACGATCCGTAAGGGCGACAATAAAAATAAGATATTAACTATTATAAAGTAAGATATTGACGTGAAAAGGAAACTAATATATATATTCTCGTGCTGGCTGTCATTCCTAATCTTATTCGTGGCATGTGATGATATGGAGGACAAACCCTTCACATCAAGCATTATAGGCGATCCGACAGAAACGGGTACCGCCGAATTATATGTATTATGCGAAGGACTGTTCAATCAGAACAATAGCTCGCTGGCACGTTTTTCTTTCGGCAACCAGCAAATGGTTCGTGACTATTTCAAAGCAGTCAACCGCCGGGGATTGGGAGACACAGCCAATGACATGGCCATCTACGGAAGCAAGATATATGTGATAGTCAATATCTCCAGTACGGTAGAAGTGATAGACTTTCGTACGGGAAGCTCATTGAAACAGATTCAGATGTTGGCAGAAAACGGAAGTTCCCGTCAACCACGCTACATCGCTTTTCACAAAGAAAAGGCATACGTATGTTCATACGATGGAACCGTTGCACGTATAGACACAACCTCCCTATCCATAGAAGCTATCACATCAGTGGGACGCAATCCCGACGGTATTTGTGTACAAAACGAAAAGTTATATATTTCCAATTCCGGCGGATTGGACTATTCATCAGGACTGGGG
>ULWJ01016562.1_pt1 | contig 20487 bp, 13 predicted proteins | sample 1960221 | NCBI WGS metagenome assembly ULWJ01 (sample SAMEA4835809, study PRJEB28245) | human gut metagenome | biome: gut microbiome; material: fecal sample | place: Denmark | collected 2008 | reverse complement strand
ATTTGCGGAGCAAATGTGTTGACCCCACACCGCAAGAGATGCGGGCAGCCATTTATGGCTGGCATTTGCGGAGCAAATGTGTTGACCCTTTGTTCCACAAGCCCTTCCGCGTTCTTGCAAAAATGATGTTATCTACACGCTAAGCACAAAACCATTGTGGTTTTGTGCTTTTTCTTTTGGTATGGATTCTGTTTTTTATGGATATGCTTTTTTGTGACACCATGCCCCATGGATTTGGGTGGGATACATATTTCCATTTGACGGCATATCTGCTATAATAAAGCAAAATAAAGGAAGAAAGGCGGTGGCACGGCATGCAGCTCATTGAAAACCTGTTTGTGGGAGAAAGTGTGGGAAATCTGGGTACAGTGGTTTATAGTCTGAAACGGGACATTCCTGTTTTTCGTCTGTATTGTCTGGTGTATTTTGCGGACAGAAACCGCATAGAAATCCTTTCCTCCAAAGAGCTGTTCACCAAGAAATATCGCAGCCGGAAAGGCATCATTGCCGGTGTTGCCATGGGACGGCATGAAGCCGTTGACCTGCTGTGCTACATGCTGGAAGAGGCGGCAAAAGCCGGACGGGATTTGACAGACCCTTCGGCGTGGCTGCAATAAAAAGAGGATGATGAAGTGAAGAAATTCGGTTGGCGTTTTTTGGGGTTTGTGGCATCCCTTGCATTGATGCCTGCCCTTCTTTTGACCTGTGTCCAGTGGCGTGTCAGCTCCATGGATTATTTCCGGGAGGAATACGCCAAATATGACGTACTGGAACGGGTGGATATGAACATGGATGACCTTTTGTATCTGACAGAGGAAATGATGGCATATCTTTACGATAAGCGGGAAGAATTACAGGTGACCGTTCCCATTGGCGGAGAAGAACTGCCTTTTTTCAGTGAAAAGGAAATCCGTCATATGGTGGATGTGAAAAACCTCTTTTCAGCTGGCATGGACATTCGTAACGGCTGTTTGGTGTTTACTCTTGCAGCGGTTATTATTATGTTCGCCAAGAAAAAAGGAAGGACATTCCTGCGTACCTTGCAGGCGGGCATTGGTGTGTTTTTTGCCGCCTGTGGTTTGCTGGTGGCATTGATGCTGACAGACTTCAATAAATATTTTGCCCAGTTTCACCTGATATTTTTTGATAATAATGACTGGATACTGGATGAGCGGGTGGACCGCCTCATCAATATTGTGCCCGAGGGCTTTTTCAGTGACACTGCCTTTTGGATTGGCGGTGTGTTTCTGGGGGTGTGCCTCCTGCTGTTTGTGGGAGCAGAAATCATCCTGCGCCTTTGGGGCAGAAAATACTTGACGGAAGAACAGAATGGGAGCGTTGAAATCCATTGATTGGCGTATTGTTGTTTATATTAAAGTGCATAGGGATTCTCCTGCTGGCGCTGGTATGCCTGTTGCTGCTCATCACGCTTGTGGTGCTTCTTGCGCCCATTCGCTATGAGGCTGGGGGCGAGAAAACCGATGCCATCCGGGCAGATGGTCAGATAAAATGGCTGTTTGTGCAGGTGGTGGCAAGATGGCAGATGGGGGACAAGGAGCCTTTTGTGGATTTGCTCATCTTCGGAAAATCCTTGCTGGAGAAGAAGAAGGCAAAAGCCAAAGCCGCAAGGAAAAAACGAAAGAAACCCCGTCCCCAGAAAGAGGGGGATTTGATTTATACCCGGGAAAAGGCAGCGCCGCCAAAGGATACGCCGCCCAGACCGGTTATGGAGCCGGAAGTTCCTAAACAGCCGGAACCCAAAGAGGTTATGAAAGAAGAACCTCCGAAGGAAGAAATCCGAAAAGAGGAAATCCAGAAAGAAGAAATCCCGAAAGAAGAAATTCTGAAAAAGGAACTTCCAAAAGAGAAAATTCCCAAGGAAGCACCGGAAGAAATCAAAAAAGACCCCAACACCGTCCGTCCCATGCAGAAAAAACAGGGCATGCAGCGGGTACGTTTGGAAGATATTGAAGAAGAAAAGCCCGCCGAACCGGAAGCGGAGGACATTCCTGATGATCTGGATGAAGCCTTTTTCACCGGAGAAGATGGGGATACAGAGGAAAAGAAAGAAAATCCCCTGTGGAAACAGCTTCTGGCGGTGGAGGACAAAAAAGGCATTGCCAAAGCCTTATGGAAATTCATCAAGCGTATGGCAAAGGGCATCCTGCCGGGGCACCTCATCATCAAAGGTACCTTTGGCACGGGAGATCCTGTCTGGACAGGGTATCTTCTGGCAATGGCAGGCATATTGAAAGGAAAATTCGGCGAAGATCTGGAAATCAAAGGGGATTTTGCCAAAGCCACAGCGGAAAACATCGTTGTGCGGGTGAAAGGGAAAATCGTTCCCGGCTATCTCCTTTACAGCACACTGGCTTTTGCATTGGCGAAGCCTGTACGCCGTTTTATTATGACACTGTGGAAAGGAAGAAAACAGCATGAGTAAAGAATTTGACACTTCATTGGATGTATTATTCGGAAAAGTAGACGAACTGGTTTCCACCAAAACCGTTGTGGGAGAAGCCATTGTTCTTGGAGACGTGACACTGCTGCCTTTGATTGAAGTTGGTGTTGGTGTTGGTCTGGGAGGCAAGGACTCCGGCGGTTCCGCTGGCGGTATGGGGGCAAGAATCACCCCTTCCGCTGTGCTGGCAATCCAGAACGGGAGTGTACAGCTTATCAACATCAAGAATCAGGACGCTGTCAGCAAGCTCATCGACATGGCGCCCGGTGTTGTGAACAAACTGAACTTTGGCGCTGTTTTCGGTCATAAGAAAGAAGAAAAGCCCGAACCGGAAGTAAAGTTTGAAGAAGAATTGGTTGTTGAGGAATAAAAAAACTGGGGGGATACCCATGACAAGAACACTCATTGAATATTATGACAAAGACGTTTTGAAAAATATCATGGGGTCGCTGACACTGCATCCCGATAAGGTGATTTTTCTTTATGACAGCGGCATGCAGGATATGACGGCTTTTCGCGCCCTTCATACCTGCTTTAAGCGGCATATTCCCCATATCACATTGGAAAAATACCCTGTGGATATTCTGTCCATGGATAAAATTTACCGCAAGACTGCCCAGGTCATTGAAAACAACGAAAATTGTTTTCTGGAACTGACAGGCGGTAGTGAATTGATGGTCATTGCCGGTTTCCGTGCCGGTATGGAAAAAGGGGCAAGGCTCATCCATACGGACTTGGTGCATAACCGTATCACAGACCTTTTGACAGATGAAACCGTTGCGCCTACGGCCACATTATCTCTGGAGGACTTTGTGGATGCCAGAGGGGCATGTTTCATCGGCGAGTCCCATCGCCCGCCGGAACCAGCCCGCTTCGATGCTATCTGGGAAATGGCGCGGTATCTCTTCCGCCATCTGGAGGAATGGAAGCACACATGCAGTTATCTCCAGACCGTAGCGGCAAGATATCTGCCCCACGAAGTCTATATGGACTCCAAAGAACAGATTTACATGAAAAATGGCAAAAAAACCTATCCTGACAAAGCCATTCTGAAAGAATTTCAGCGACTGGGCTTTTTGAAAAATCTGGTTATGGATGGGGAACGGGTGCGGTTTTCCTTCTGTTCCGTGGATGACCGCCAGTACTGCACAGGCTATGGCGTCTGGCTGGAACTGTATGTGTATATCGCCGCGAAGAAATCCGGCGTTTTTGATGATGTAAAACTGGGTACCATGATTGACTGGAACGCCTATGACGGCGTGGTAGTGGCAGGTAATGAAATCGACGTGATCCTCATGGAGCAATCCCTGCCGGTGTTCATTTCCTGTAAGCTCCGCAGTGCCGATACGGCAGCCCTTAATGAATTGCTCATTGCCAAAAAACGTGTGGGCGGCTGGTTTTCCAAAGGGGTCATGGTCACATTCAGCCGGGAAAAAGCCGAGAACAGCGGTACATATAAACGCGCCCAGGAATTGGGCATTGAACTGCTGGATGCCGGAGATATTCTGGCGGAGGATTTCCCAGCTCGTCTGGTTCGTGCCATCAAGGAGCATGACCTGGTGAGCCTGAAATGGAAGAAAGTATAAAGGAGAAGTACCTCTATGGCAAAAAAGAACAACCGCAACACCAAAAGCCGCATCATCGCCGCCGCTTGGAAACTTTTTTATGAGCAGGGCTATGATGATACCACCGTGGAGGAAATCGTGGAGGAGTCCGGCACATCAAAAGGCTCTTTTTACCATTATTTCAATGGCAAGGATGCCCTCCTTGGTTCCCTGTCGGAACTGTTCGACGATAAGTATACAGAACTCATTCCTACATTAAAGGAAGATATGCATTCTTTTGATAAACTCATGTACCTGAATCGGGAAATGTTCCGCATGATCGATAACAGCATTTCTCTGGATTTGCTGGCAAGACTCTATTCTTCCCAGCTTATTACCACCGGCGAGCGTCACCTCATGGATCATAACCGCGTTTATTACAAACTCCTGCGGCAGATTACCGCCGAGGGACAGCAGAAAGGGGAGCTGCGGGACGATATTTCTGTCAATGAGTTCGTCAAGACCTATGCTCTCTGTGAACGTGCCCTCATTTATGACTGGTGTCTGTGCAGTGGGGAATATTCCCTGAGCAGATACGCCGCGGAAATGATGCCCCGTTTTTTGGGTGGATTTCGCAAGTCGTCAAAGGCTCATTCCATTCAAGCCTTTGACGAGGGGACAAAGGAGTAAACAGGGGTCAAGCACTTTGCTTTGCAAAGCCGCCTATGGCGTCCCCGTTTTCTTCGGGGTGCAGAGTATCCATCGGCATAAATGCCTTGAAACTCTCTGTTTGTCCTCGCCGGGAGTAAATTCCGCCTGCGGATTCCATTTGGGAAACCCCACACCGCAAGAGTTGCGGACAGCCTTTGGGCTGGCGTTTGCGGAGCAAACGTGTTGACCCTTTGTTTCCCAAGCCCTTCCGCGTTCTTCAAAAGAGAAAAGACTGAATTTTTTAGAGAATTTTCAAATGCTGAAAATTCTCTTTTTTTCTGCTATTTTGTTGTTTTTTCTTCAGAAAAATATAATTTTATTTTGTGCCGACTGTTTCATCTGTATTTTCGTCTAGTTATTTTTACTGTGTTTATCATAAAAATTTGATTTATAGTCAAAAATCGTATAGACTATATTCTATACATCATTCTGTATTTCAGTCTAATTTGTTTTGTGGTATACTGCATGTGAATGTAAGACGAAAAGCCTTTTTTCGGATCGGCAACGGGAGGACTGACCCGAAAAAAGGCTTTTCTCTATAAGAAAGATATGTAAGAAAGGATTTGAGAAAATGCTATCAGCAAAAGTATGTATTATGATTGCCATCGCCATTTACCTCATTGCCATGCTGGGCGTCGGCATCTATTGCTCCAAGAAAAACAACAACGTAGACGACTTCTATCTGGGCGGCAGAAAACTGGGCCCCTTTGTAACGGCCATGAGTGCGGAAGCATCCGACATGAGCAGCTGGCTCCTGATGGGTCTGCCCGGCGTTGCTTACCTGACAGGTGTAGCAGACGCAGCGTGGACAGCTATCGGTCTTGCCATCGGTACTTATTTCAACTGGCTCATCATTGCCAAGAGAATCCGTATCTACTCCCATGTGGCAGACAACTCCATCACTGTTCCTGACTTTTTCTCCCGCAGATACCGTGATAACAAAAACATCCTGATGTGCATTTCTGCCATCGTCATTATCGTATTCTTCATCCCTTACACAGCATCCGGTTTTGCTGCCTGTGGTAAACTCTTCAGCAGCTTGTTCGGTGTAGACTATGTTTGGGCAATGATCATTTCCGCTGTTGTTATCGTTGGCTATACCGCAACAGGCGGCTTCCTGGCAGCCAGCGCAACAGACCTGATTCAGAGTATCTTTATGACCATCGCGCTGATCATTATCCTGCTCTTCGGCGTAAAAGTAGCCGGTGGCTGGGATACCATCATCACAGACGTACAGGCAATGCCCGGTTACCTGAACATGACCGAAACATACAGCGTAACCACCGGCACAGCAGAACCTTACAGCCTGCTGACCATCGTTTCCGTTTTGGCATGGGGTCTGGGTTACTGCGGTATGCCTCATATCCTCCTGCGTTTCATGGCCATCGAGGATAAAGAAAAACTGACACTGTCCCGTCGTGTGGCATCCATCTGGGTTGTCATCTCCATGGCAATTGCAGTCAGCATCGGTATCGTTGGCTATGCCATGACAAAAGCAAACGCCATTCCTTTCCTGGAAGGCTCTACATCCGAAACCATCATCGTGCGTATTGCGGACCTGCTGAGCCAGCAGGGCGTTGTGGCGGCATTTGTTGCCGGTATCATTCTGGCTGGTATTCTGGCAGCGACTATGTCCACAGCGGACTCTCAGCTTCTGGCGGCATCCTCCAGTGTGTCCCAGAACCTGCTGCGTGGCTTCTTTAAAGTAAATATTTCTGAAAAAACAGCTATGACCATTGCGCGTATCACCGTTATTGTGATCTCCATCATTGCCATTTTCCTGGCGCGTGACCCCAACAGTTCCGTATTCGGCATCGTATCCTTTGCATGGGCAGGCTTCGGCGCATCTTTCGGTCCTGTTGTTGTATTCGCTCTGTTCTGGAAACGCTCCAATAAATACGGCGCGCTGGCAGGCATGATCGCCGGCGGTGTCATGGTATTCGTTTGGAAATACCTCGTTGCCCCTCTGGGCGGTGCTTTCGGCATCTATGAACTGCTGCCCGCATTCATCACAGGTGCGCTGGTGAACATCATCGTCAGCCTGGCAACTCCCGCACCGGAAAAAGAAATCGTGGAAGAATTCGAACTGGTACAGAAACTTTACAAACAGAAAGCATAATGTCAAAAGCAAAAGCCTCTTGGATTTCCAGGAGGCTTTTTTGTTTGTGAAAAAAAGTGAAATGAGTTCGTGAATCGTAAAGTATTGTAAATTTTATTCACGAAATGCGAAGCTTTTTTCTGGAGAATTTGTTTTTTACACAAAAATACGGAATGGGACAAGGTCTGTCCCCATCCACAGGGTTATCCCCAGAATTGTGGATAACTCTGTGGAAAAGTGGATAACTTTTTATGAGAAAACCCTTATATTACATGAAAAAACCCTTAATTTACACCAAAATTACAGTTATATTACAATTGGAAAAAAAGTCTTGCCAAAAAGTTTACCTCCTGATATCATAAGTCATGCAAAGTAAATCTGTACGTTCTGTCCGTTCCTGACAAACGGGCGAAGGAGAGCCGGCGGCGAAGAAGGAATCCTCATGGAATGGGGAGAGGGGACTGACGGACCCAAAGGAGCTGCTTCAATCGGGCGGCAGAAACGACAGAGGCACAGAGCGAAATGCGCTTCGTTGTATAATTATAAAACGAACACAGACGAAAAACAAAATTTTAAAGGAGGAATGAACCCATGAAAAAATTTCTTTCCATGGTAATGGCTGCGGCTATGGTCGTATCTCTGGTTCCTGCAACAGCATTTGCAGCTTCTAGCGACTTCAAAGCAACAGCTAAAGTGGTTGACGCTCAGAATTTCGCAGATGGCGAACTTAGTGCTGGCGAAGCAATTGGTGGTTCCGAACTGCAGCTGACACTGACAACCGCTGACACAACAAAAGGCGTTGATAGCCTGAAATTCACAGTTACAACAGATAACGTTGTAGATCTGGTAAAAGACACTCATATTAAAGATGATAGTGTTTATGTTAGATATGACGGCGCAGATGTAACTGATGAATTCAAAGCAATCACTGTTGATGTAACAGACGATAATGAATTCGAATTCACAGTAGCTGAAAAAAATGAAAAAGATGCAAGACAGTTTGAAAGAGGCATGGTAATCGGTATTGACCTGTCTAAGATGGTTATGGATAAAACATCCAAAGGCAAAACAGCTACAATCTCCGTTGACTCCGACGACGCTACAGTAACAAACGGCGATGACCTGGTATTTGCTTCCGTAGAAAGCAAAGGTATCAAAGCTTCTGTTAAAGATACAGTTGATGTAGCTACAGAAGAAGTTGCTGAAATCAAAGAACTGAAAATCGAACCCGCAGTTGGTGATACTCTGGGTGCAGTTGCTAAAAACGGCACAGACATCAGACTGAAACTGAACAGCGGCTTTGAATTCGTAAAATCTGACCTGACACTGTCTACAAATAAAGGCACACCTGTTCCCGATGTTGCATGGGACGACGATGAAGTAACATTCGAAAATATCGGTGACGGTATCACAGGTGCAGAATGGTTCAAAATTGCTGGTCTGAATGTGGAAGCTACTTCCGCTAAATCTGGTTCTACAGCTACTATCAAAGTATATGTTGATGGTAACGACACAGTTTCTGTAGAAGTTGCTAAAGTAGTTGACTACACAGTATCCATGTCCGTTGATGAAGACGAAGACGTACCTGTAATCTACAGCGGCGTTAGCGTTGACAACAAAGGTATCACAGACGACAGCGATCATGAATCTCTGGAAGTAACAATCGAAGAATCCTTCGCTGGCGCTTGGAACAACAGCAAAGACTTCACACTGTCTGTTCCTGAAGGCGTTTACATCACAGATGTAGTAAGCCCTACTCTGGAAGAATCCGAACTGAACGGCTATGATGATGAAAAAGCTTGGTTCGAAGCAGCTTATGAAGAAGGCGACTATGTTGACCTGACATTCAAGAGAAGAGGCTGGACAGAAACAGATCCTAACGGCAATGGTGGCGTTTCTAAAGACCCCGCTAAACTGACATTCACACTGGTTCTGGTTGCTGACCCTAACTTCGAAGGCGATGTAACTCTGAAACTGACAGGCGATGCAGTTGACGAACAGGAAGTAACAGTTGCTAAATTCGTTAAACCTTATGTAGTAGAAGCTCAGCAGAACGACATGCAGATCGACTACAGAAACACAGAAATCCCTACATCCGTAGTGGTTAAAGAAGCTGAAGCTGGTCTGTGGGACAAAGGTACAGAATTCGTACTGTCTCTGGATAAGATCGACTTCGATGACGAAGGCAAAATCACAGTAGACAACAAATCCGGTCTGGAAGTTAAAGACGATGAAGTAAAAACAACAAAAGTTGATGGCGATGACGCTGTTTACTTCGTAGTAGACTCCAGAAGTGATGACGAAGCTGCTACAGTAACAATCTCCGGTCTGCAGCTGTACATGGACAGAAGCCTGCCCGCAGGTGCTTATGATCTGGAAATGGTTTCTCCTGAAATGAACAAACCTTACGAAGAAACAGTAGTACTGAACGGTACTAAAGACAAAGTTGATGACAAAAACAACAGAACAATCGCTGACATCAACGATGATTTCGTAAGCTACACAGCAAAAGCTGGTTTCGTTAACATCGTAACAGCTGGTCGTGAAGACACAGATTCCTTCACAACTAAAGTTGTAGTTCCCGTTGGTGAAAAATACGTTATCTCCGGTGAAACAAAACAGGAAATCCCTGTACCCGCATACATCAACGCTGATGGTTACACAATGCTGCCTCTGAGAGCTGTATCCGTAGCTCTGGGCATCAACTCCAACAACGTTCTGTGGGATCAGGCTACAAGAACAGCTACAGTAATGTACGGCTCCAAGATCATCTCCATGACATATGGTCAGAAAGTTGTATATGTAAACGCTGCTCCTATCCCCGCATCCACATCCGTTGAAATCAAAGAAAACAGAATGTTCCTGGGCCTGAGAGATCTGGGCAACGCTCTGGGCGTAACAGATATCACATGGGATGCAGCTACAAAGACAGCTACACTGAACGGCAACAAATAATTTGTTCATAAGCAAATTCTTTGCTTAGGTGTAAAACCTTTGTGAGAACAAGAGACCTCCTCTTTTGAGGAGGTCTTTTTTTATTGTTTTTTCTGTGCTATCATATACTTTCCGTAAGTCAGCGCTTCTTTATTAAGAAAACAAAGAAAGCTAAAATCTTTGCAGAAGGCTTCCGGTTTTCTGATTTTACAGGATTTTAGTAAGTATGTTTTCTTCTAAAGAGACCCTTTAAAGAAATTAAAAACAATGTTTTTTAAAGAGGAGACTGCTTTTGATTTTCCTTTTCTTTCTTACGCACATCCTTAGCCACCTTTTTTACCCTATTTTCCTTTCCATATATTTCCTATTACATTCGTATACTTATGTATTATATAAGTAAATAATTGTATATTATTAGTGTATTTTTCGGTATACCATGAAGTCGACATGTAGGAAATTCGTAAGATTTTTATAAGACACTCTTTTTGGAAATGACTTAAAAACGTTGATATATCAATGAAAACTCATGTTTTTGTTGCCTTTAAAAATTTGTCAAAAGGTTACAGTTCTGTTACATCCTAAATTTCCTCTTGCCAAAAATGCTGTGCATAAGTATAATGAACTTGCATACGAAATCTGTGCTTTCTCTGTATCTCTTCGGCACAGACGAAGATTGTACCAAGGAATCCGAGGCTCTTTGCGGAATGGGGGAATGAACCGCAGTGCCCAAGGTGCCGTTTTTGCCTGTGGCGGACGGTAGAGAGGCGGTACAGACGAGTGGCAGGTTCGTTGTATAATTATGAAACGAAAAAGAGATGAAAAGACGAGACAAAAGGAGGAATGAACCATGAAGAAGTTTCTTTCCATGGTGATGGCTGCGGCTATGGTCGTATCCCTGGTTCCCGCAACTGCATTTGCGGCTTCCGGCGACGTAAAAGCAACAGCTAAGGTTGTAGGTTCCAAGAACTACACACAGGACGAGATCGAGTCCAGCAAAGTTAACAAAAAAGTATCCGGCCCCGAAGCACAGCTGACATTCACAACAGCTGACTACGCTTCCACTTCCGATACAGCAGTGAAATACACTCTGTCTCTGGATAACGCGGATTTCTACAAATCCGGCAGCGCAATCGCTGACAAGGGCAAACTGTCCATCACACTGAAAGGTGACAAAACAGTAACAAAACAGGCTGGTGAAAGCGACAAAGATGTTGAATTCACAGATGTGTATGACAATGGCAACAAAGTAAAAATCGCATCTGTAAAATTTACAGATAACGATGAAGTAGAAGTTGTAATCGACGGTAAAATGGACAGAGGCTCCGTTCTGGCCTTCGACCTGACTTCCGTTATGGACAAAACAACAAAAGGCAAACAGGCAAAAGTAACTATTGAATCCGATGATATCACAATCTCCAACGGTTCTGACCTGACATACGCTTCCGTTGAAAGCAAAGGCATCAAAGCATCCGTAAAAGATACTGTTGATGTTGCTCCCGAAGAAATGGTTGAACTGAAAGAATTGAAGATCGAACCCGCTGTTGGCGACAACATTGGCGCGATCATCAAAACAGACGGTAAACTGAAACTGAAACTGAGCAGCGGTTTTGAATTCGCAGGCAAAAAGACAGACCTGAAATTCAGCGTAGGTAACCCTACTATCGACAGCTTCGAAGACGATGAAATCGTACTGAACATCGGTGATGTTGTTCGTGGCGCAGACGTTCTGAAAATCACAGGTCTGAAAGTGGAAGCTACTTCCGCTAAAGCAGGCTCCGTTGCTACTCTGAAAGTTTACGCTGACGGCAACGACACAGTTTCCGTAGAAGTAGCTAAAGTAGTTGACTCCGCAGTAGTAATGTCCGTTGATAAAGACGCAGACGTACCCGTAATTTACAGCGGCGTTAACGTGAAAAACACAGGTATCACAAGCAGCAGCGACCACGAAGCTCTGGAAGTAACTGTAAAAGAAACATTCCCCGGCGCTTGGGACGATGCAAAAGACTTCACATTCAAACTGCCTCAGGGCGTTTACATCGCTAGCGTACAGAGCCCTTCCGCTGACAACATGCAGGTAGCTGATGTACAGAAATGGTTTGAAGGCGCTTACGATAAAGGCGACTACGAAGCTCTGACATTCAAGAGAAGAACATGGACTGAAACAGATCCTTCTAAGAAAGACAAAGCTGAACTGAAATTCACTCTGGTTCTGGTTGCTGACCCTAACTTCGAAGGCGATGTTACTGTAACTCTGACAGGCGATGCTCTGAAAGAACAGAAAGTAACAGTTGCAAAATTTGTAAAACCTTTCACTGTAGAAGCAAAACAGAACGACATGCAGATCGACTACAGAAACACTAAAGTTCCTACAGATGTAGTCATCAAAGAAGCAGAAGCTGGTCTGTGGGATAAGAACACAACATTCGCTCTGTCCCTGGATAAAATCGACTTCGATGACGATGCAAAAGTAACAGTAGACAGCAAGAGCGGTCTGAAAGTAAAAGACGTAAAAACAACTAAAGGCGCAGTTACTTTCAAAGTAGACTCTAAGAGCGATGACAAACCCGCAGAAGTAACAATCTCCGGTCTGACACTGTTCATGCAGAGAAACCTGCCCGCAGGTGCTTATGACCTGGATGTATTCTCTCCCGTAATGCTGGGTGTAGACAACGGCAACAGAGAATCCGTTGCAGATCAGAAAGGTACAATCAAAGATACAGGTTTCCTGTCTCAGGATATCCTGGGCACATCCACAACAAAACGTGTGGTTGCTGACATCAACGATGATTTTTACAGCGTAAAAGCAAAAGCTGGCTTTGTAAACATCATCACAGCAGGTCGTGAAGATACAGATTCCTTCACAACAAAAGTAGTAGTTCCCGTAGGTGAAAAATACCTGGTATCCGGTGAAAACAAAGTAGAAATCGACGTTCCCGCATACATCAACGCTGGTGGTTACACAATGCTGCCTCTGAGAGCTGTATCCGTAGCTCTGGGCATCAACTCCAACAACGTTCTGTGGGATCAGTCTACAAGAACAGCTACTATCATGTACGGTTCCAAGATCATCTCCATGACTTCCGGCCAGAAAGTAGTATATGTAAACGCTGCTCCTATCCCTGCTGCTACATCCGTTGAAATCAAAGACGGCAGAATGTTCCTGGGTCTGAGAGATCTGGGCAACGCTCTGGGGGTAACAGATATCACATGGGATCAGTCTACAAAAACAGCAACACTGAACGGCGGCAAATAATTAACCGTTGTATTCCAAACCCTTATGTATAGAAAAGAGGCTCCCGCGGGAGCCTTTTTTCCTTTTGGAAAGAGTGCCTATAAGTTAGGTAGAAATACGATTCCCCGAAAGCAGATTTCATCTGAAAAAGGCTGACATCCTTTGTTTATAAGGATGTCGGCTTTTTCGTTTTTTAGAGATACGCCGAAAGCAGGAACCGTTTTTTTGTTTTTCCCGAAGAAAAGTTTAAGAAATATGAAAGCACCTGTTTTTTTTCTGGATAATATGGTATAATTGGTTTTACTATAAACATATCTTGGGATATTACCCATAGGAGGTTTGAGAGATGAAAAAATATTTTGTCAAAGGAAGAACCGTTGCGGCAACGGCTATGGCTGCCCTGTTGGTATCTACCACAGCATTTGCGGCGGAACAGCCCAAGGAATCCATTCCCGCTACCAAAATTTTGACCATAGAAGAAGCACAGGCTCTGGAAGCCCAGAAGGAAAAAGAACTCACTTATGAAGAAGCAGTGGAACTGGCTACCAAAAACAGCTCTGACCTGCGTTCTGTGGCGGAAACAGCCGATTATTTGCAGGATCTGAAAGAAGATATCTGGGATATCACAGGATCTTTCTCTGTGCCCACCGTATCTTATCAGCAGTGGGTGGATGATGATATTTACGCCATCTATTCCTCCATCCAGAATATCAGCAGCAGCATGACCAAAAACCGCTACTCTGAAGAACTGACAAAAATTTCCCTGGAAGCAACCGTAAAGAATTACTATACTTCCATTTTCAGTGACCAGAGCTCTCTGGAACTGGCGAAAAAAGATATGGAAGTGAAAAAGACATTGTGGGAACAGGGCCAGCGGAAAAACCAGCTGGGGCTTCTCAGCGACTATGATCTGAACACGCTGCGTTCCGATTATGAACAGGCACAGTATAATGTGACAAAGCTGGAAATGGCCCTGGAACAGGAATATCTGTCTTTCTATAACTTCATCGGTGAGGATAGAGAAAAGGACTATACACTGGTTTATGACGTGGAATATGCCCCTTATGAGCTGCCTCAGCCTATGACACAGTATATTAACAGCAAAATGAATACAGACTATACCATCAAATTGCAGGAACAGGCTTTGGAAGACGCGGAATTCAATAAGAATTACATGTCCATGTCCTCCTCTAACGCAACTTCTGCCAATAACAAGCATTCCTATGAGGAAGCGAAACGGAGCCTGAAAACCGCTAAGGACAGCAAGGAACTTGCTATCCAGAATGCTTATAATTCCATCCTGTCTTTGGAAAGCCAGTATGATTCCGCACTGACCACACTGGAACAGGCAAAAGCGGCACAGCGTGCAGCAGAAGTAAATTATAAAGCAGGCAATACAACAGCAATTACATTAGACCAGGCTGCCCTGGCAGTGGAACAGGCACAGAACGCTGTGACACAGCTGGAATATGCCCACGACATGCAGATTTATCAGTTCGAAAATACAGAACTGCTTTCCAGCGGCACAACAGGAAAAACTTCCGCATAAGCCGAAAATGAGAAAATACTAAGAAAATTATGAGAAAAAAGGACGTTTTTATGAGAAACGTCCTTTTTTTGTAATTTTTAGAAATCCCGGAAAATCAAGGTTTTCTCCACTTATGTTTCAGTAATTTTACATTGAAATTAGAGTTTGGCAAAGTCTATTGTCAATCTTTTTTTTGCGGATATAATAGCGTTGCAAAGTTCAAACGCACAAAACATGCAGGAAATATGCAGATTTTGCTTTGAAGAATATGGGAAAGAGAGCATGAATTCTGTTTGAAATTATAGGGAACAGAAGCAATGGTCTGGGGGATTTTTCAAGGTATGTATGTCTTTTGTGCGAAAAAATGCATCTTTGGTTTATAACTATGCAACGACATTTTTACAGAAGCAAAAGGAGGAACAGACATGAAGAGATTTATCTCATTAGCCATGGCGTCTGTAATGGCAGCTTCTCTGCTGCCGGCAACAGCATTTGCAGCCACTGGCGACGTGAAAGCCACTGCCAAAGTGATAGGGGCTGAAAACTACACAGAAGGTGAAATGAACCAAAAAGGTTCTGAAGGCATTATTGCTCAGAAAGACGCACCTGAATTACAGCTGACATTTACCACAGCAGACTATGCAAGCAGCAGCGTACCTGAAGCGGAAATCGAACTGACATTGGATAAAGCAGATTTCCTGCAAAACGACAGTGAAACTGTTGTCAGCAGCAAAACAACAGAAGATGACCTGACAGGTCTGATCTATCTGAAAGACGACGACGGCACATACGCGCTGACAAAAGACACAGACAATGATAATTATGTCTTTGATACAGACAGCAGCGATGAAACCGTAACACCTTTGAAAGACGCTGCCGGCAATACCATCACCATCAGCGATCTGGATGTGTATGACACAGACAACCTGTCCTTCGTACTGACTGGTCAGATGGAACGTGGTTGGGTACTGTCCTATAACCTGACTTCCAAGCTGACAAAAACATCCAAAAACACACAGGCAACTGTAACAGTGGATTCCAGTGACATCATCCTTACAAATGGCGATGATCTGGTATACGCTTCCATCGAATCCAAAGGCATCGACGCTTCCGTTAAAAAACTGAAAGACGTTGCAGTGGAAGAAGTAGTTACCATTGAAGATCTGAAAATCGAACCTTCCGTTGGCGCAAACATGGAAGCAGTGGTAGATGAAGGCGACGAAATCACACTGAAACTGAACAGCGGCTTTGAATTTGCCAACAACGACAACAACAAAATCACCATCAAAGCAGACGGTACTACAATCACACCAGAAGTAGAATACGAAGACGATGAAATCGTGATCACAGTAGATGGCGATATCTCTGCTGACGTTGACACACTGACCATCAGCGGCATCAAGGTAGAAGCAACTTCCGCAAAAGAAGGTGCAACAGCTACTATCAAAGTGTCTGCTTCCGGCAATGACAGCGTGTCCGTAGAAGTAGCGACAGTTGTTGACTACGCAGTATCCATGAGTGTTGATGAAGACGAAGACGTACCCGTAATTTACAGCGGCGTTGACGTAGACAACACAGGTATCACAGACGACAGCGACCACGAATCTCTGGAAGTATCCATCGATGAAACATTTGCAGGCGCTTGGGACAACAGCAAAAAATTCACACTGTCCCTGCCTGAAGGCGTTTACGCAGCAGACGTGGATGTAGTGGTAGACGGCATCGATCTGGACAGAGAAGATTTCATCGATGCGTATGATAACGGCGAATACGAATACTTCGAATTCGACAAACGTATCTTTGAAGAAAACGACTCCGACAACGATCCTTACGAAATGGATGTAACATTCACACTGGTAGCAGACCCTGACTTTGAAGGCGACGTTGTACTGACACTGTCCGGCGACGCTATGGAAGAACAGGAAGTAACCATTGCGAAATTCGTAAAACCTTACACAGTATCTGCACAGCAGAATGACCTGACTATCGATTACAGAAATACAGAAATTCCTACCGACGTTGTTATCACAGAAGCAGAAGCTGGTCTGTGGGAAAAAGGCACTGAATTTGCTCTGACACTGGACAAAATCGACTTTGACGTTGACGCATCTGTAACAGCAGACGACAAGAGCGGTATGGAAATCAAAGACGTAAAAACAAAAGACGGCGAAATCCGTTTCACTGTTGACAGCGAAAGCGATGACGAACCTGCAACACTGACAGTATCTGACCTGACACTGTACATGGACAGAAACCTGCCCGCAGGTGCTTATGACCTGAACATGTACGCTCTGGATATGCTGGGCGTAGACAGCGCAGAAAAAGCAGAAGACTTCGATGGCAGCGATTATAAGGCAGCAGATAAAGGCTACCTGACTCAGACACTGCTGGCAGATGAAGATACAACTGTATTTGTAGGCGATGAATCCGACGATATCGACTACACAGCAAAAACAGGCTTTGTAAATATCGTAACAGCTGGCAGCGACACAACAGGCTTCACAACAAAACTGACAGTTCCAATCGGCGAAAACTACCTGATCGCTGGTGAAACAAAAGTAGAACTGGATGCACCTGCATACATCAATGCAGAAGGCTACACAATGCTGCCTGTAAGAGCAATCTCCACATCCCTGGGTATCGACAACAACAACGTACTGTGGGATCAGGCAACAAAAACAGTAACAATCCTGTACGGTGATCGTATCATCTCCATGACAGCAGGCGCTTCCGTAATGTATGTAAACGGCAGCTCCATCCCTACAAGCTCTTCCGTGGAAATCGTAAATGACAGAACATTCCTGCCTATGCGTGACCTGGCAACAGCTCTGGGCGTAACAGACCTGACATGGGATACAGATCCTACAACAGGCAAAACAACAACTGTTTACATGAACGCAAACAGATAAGACAAAACATACCTGATTTCTTTTCAAAATTTATCCAAACCGATGTTTTCTGGAGGACGTCCAAAAGGACACCCTCCTTTTGTGGGCATCTTCATAAGAAAACAAAGAAAGCCAAAATCCTTTGTGATGATAAGGATTTTGGCTTTCTTGCTTTATGAAGATTTTATTTGTTATGTTTTCTTATGAAGACAGCCGTCGCAATTCCCATTAAGAAATCAAAGAAAAGGAAAATCAATGTTTTTTGAATGGGATATTGCTTTTTTGCGCCTTTTTGGAAAAAAGGTATAATCTCTCTCCCTTTCAGCAAGACTATACCAAAAAGGCAGGTGAGCGGATTTTGGAAATCGGGAAAAATCTGGCGGCCAATCGGGCTGCCATGAAAGAATTGTTTGCCGACTGCGGAGATATTGTTTTCCGTGATTTTGCGGCAGCAGAAGGCCAGGGACAGCTGTTTCTGGTCTATGTGGATAATATGGTCAATACCACCGCTGTGGAAGATGCCATCATGACCAACATAATGAACCGCTGTCACGACACAGAAACGGAAGAAAGGCTTTTGGGACTCATGGAAAGCGTCATTGCCAACCGTGATGTGCAGCAGGTGGATACCATTGAAAAAGCCGCTGCTGGGGTACTGGCAGGGGATACAGTGATTTTTATGGAGGGGAGCTCTTTTGCCTTGCAGGCGTCTACCAGGGGCTATCCCAACCGTGGTGTGGGACATACGGAAACAGAAGTAGTGGTGCAGGGGCCCAAGGATGCTTTTACGGAGCTTCTGGCATTCAATCTGGTGCTGATCCGCAGAAGGATACAGGATCCCCGGCTGAAAGTGGTGCGTACCAAAGCCGGCAGCCGTACAAAGACGGATGTTGCCCTTATGTATTTTTCTGACCTAGTGCGACCGGAAATTCTGCGGCAGGCAAAACGTCAGCTGGAGCGTCTGCGGACAGATGGCATTCTGGACTGCGGCTCGCTGGAACAGCTTCTGGAAAAACGGCAGTTTTCGCCCTTTCCCCAATTGCAGATGACGGAACGCCCTGATAAAGCGGCAGCGGCACTGCTGGAGGGGCGTGTGGTGCTGGTGGTGGATAATACGCCTTTTGTCATATTGCTGCCAGTGACGCTGAATTTGTTTTTTCAGGCGGCAGAGGATTATTATGACCGCTGGGAGATTATGAGCCTCATTCGTTTCATGCGGTATGTGGCAGCTTTTGTGGCAGTGGCATTGCCGGGGCTGTATCTGGCGCTGACGGTGTATCATCCGGAGCTTTTGCCAACATCTTTGGCATTGAAAATTGCCACCACCAGACAGAGCATTCCTTTTTCAGTGGCGGTGGAGGTCATTTCCATGGAATTGGCTTTTGAATTGCTGCGGGAAGCAGGAGTGCGGCTCCCTTCCCCTGTCAGTGCCACCATTGGTATTGTTGGGGGTATCATTATCGGTTCAGCGGCGGTGGATGCGGGGCTGGTGAGTCCGGCAGTGGTCATTATTTCCGCTTTAACGGGGATTTGTTCTTTCGTCATTCCCAATATTTCTGTGGTTTCCGGTCTGCGGCTGAGCAAATATCTGGTGATTTTCCTTTCTGCCACATTGGGGCTCTATGGCTTCTGGGCAGGTATCCTCCTTCTGGCGGTGCATCTGGCTGGGCTTTCTTCTTATGGGATTCCTTATCTCTATCCATTCTGCTCCGCTTCCGTGAACCATTATCGTGACTTGGAGGACAGCCTGTTCCGTCTGCCTTTGCCATGGCTGAAACGGCAGTCCATTTTCATGAAGAAAGGGGGGAAACGCTGATGTTTTCCGATAACCATAAAATTTCCCTGCGGCAGATGCAGGCGCTGTTCTGTTTTTATTTTCTGGGAACGGCATCCCTGTTTTTGCCTGCGGAATTGGCAGAGGGAAGCGGCAGAGCATGCTGGCTGGTGATGCTGATCGGTGGGCTGCTGGCGGCGTTTTTCTCTCTGGTACTGACCCTTTTGGGCAAAAAAGAGCCTACATGGACGGTAGTGGAATGGCTGCGAAATACCTTCGGCGGTGTGCTGGGCAGTGTGCTGGCTGTGTTTATCGCCGGAAAAATTGCTGTGGATGCCATGCTGGAAGTCCGTATTTTTACGGAAATCCTCCGCAGTACCATGCTGCCCCATACGCCCCTGTGGCTTATGGTGGGGACGTTGCTGGCGTTATCTGCCTTTGGTGTGGCAAGGGGTATCGAAGGACAGGCAAGGGGAGCGGAAATCCTGTTTTTCTTTGTGTTTCCTCCTTTTGTGCTGTTGTTGTTTGCCGTTGCACTGACGGCAGGGGAGGCATATTTCCTCCCTGTGGAATTGCCGAAGCTGGATGGACTGCGGCGGGGAGCGGCTTTTGTGCAGCCGTTGTTTCAGGCGATGATATTCCTGCTGTTTCTGCCGCCTTTTCTGGAAAAGCCGGAAAAAGGACAGAAAAGCCTTTTTGCTGTTTGTTTGCTGACTACATTTCTGATGACGGCAGCCACATTTCTTTGCCTGACGGTTTATGGGGCAGAGGCTTTGTCCCATAAGATTTTCCCTACGGTACAGGTCATGGAGCGTGTGCGCTTTTCCGGTATTTTTCTGGGCAGACAGGATATCCTTCTGCTGTGGTTCTGGATGGTTTCTGCCTTTCTGTATGTGTCTGGGGCGCTGTTTTTTGGCAGTGTCTGCTGTGTGCGTCTGTGCCGCCAAACGGGGCAAGGACGACGGTACTGGCTGCTGTTGTGGGTGCCATTGCTGTTTATCGGTGCCATGATTCCACAGGACTTGGCAGCGGCTTATGATTTCCGCAACAAAATACAACCTATCTTCAGCGCCCTCACAACGGCGCTCCTGCCTCTTTTGGTTTTAGGGGTAAGGATGGTCAAAGAAAGGGGGAAACACCGTGAAACAGCTTAAATTTGCCCTCATAGCCCTATTGCCGTTGCTTTTGACAGGATGTTGGGATGGCAGAGACCCGGAGGATAGGGCTTACGTCATCACCATGGGCATTGATAAAGGAGAAGATGGCTTGCTGGTGACTTTTGCCCCTGCCAAGACCACCGAAGGAAATGCCCAAAGT
>ULWJ01017442.1_pt1 | contig 21111 bp, 15 predicted proteins | sample 1960221 | NCBI WGS metagenome assembly ULWJ01 (sample SAMEA4835809, study PRJEB28245) | human gut metagenome | biome: gut microbiome; material: fecal sample | place: Denmark | collected 2008 | reverse complement strand
GCGGCATATCTGCCGCCGGCATCCACTTCCACTTTCCCCTGATACTGACCAACACCTGCGATCTGATCGCCGGAAATGGCAATATCACCTTCCTGGATTTCACCAGTAAATACGTTTACCACTTTACAGTTCTTGATAACAACATCCGCTTCCACAGCGCCTTTTGCTGTGAGGATCAGTTTTCTCAGTTCTTCTTTCTTCATGGCAACCCCTTCTCTCATTCTTCTACCAGTTCCAAAACGGGATCATAGGTGGTCAATGCGCAGTAATCCACAGGGCCAACGTCTGTCAGAGCGTAGTCAGGGATTGCTGTGATGGGCAGGAAGAACATGTACATCATAGGGTTAGGCAGATCGGAGCCGATTCTTCTTGCCGCTTCGTCGATTTTCTTTTCCAGTTCTGCGATCACTTCAGGTTCTTCGTCACTAACGATACCGCCCACAGGCAGAGGCAGGAATTCGATGACTTTGCCGTTTTCTACAACAACCTGACCGCCGCCCTGTTCAATCAGATGGTTCACAGCGATGGACATATCTTCTGCGCTGGAACCCATAACAACCAGGTTGTTGTCGTCAGGTGCGCAGGTAGAAGCCATAGCGCCGTTTTTCAGTTTCCAACCAGAGCAGAATGCCAGAGATTTGTTGCCGTTTTTGCCGAATCTTTCCAGAACGGAAACCATGATAGCATCCTGTTCTGTATCAGGCTGGATCACACCGTTTACAACTTTCAGTTCTACATCGCGTCTCTTACGAACGAAGGGGCCTTTTACATCCATAGACAGGACTTTTGCTTTGCCGTTCTGGATGGGCACTTTGTATTCGAAATCTTCTTTTGTTGTCATTTTGCATTTGAGCTGACCTTTGAAGATAGGGCTTCTTGCGGGTGCTTTCAGTTCATAGGAAATGTGATGGTTTTCCGCTATCATCTGACCATTTGTCATAACTTTTGCAACGGTGAATTCTTCCAGATTATCTACGAACAGGATGTCCGCGATTCTGCCGGGGCAGATGGAACCTACCAGATGGTCGATGCGGTATGCTTCCGCGCTGTTGATGGTAGCCATCTGAATTGCTGTCATGGGATCAACGCCAGCCTGGATTGCCAGACGTACAACATGATCCAGGTGACCTTTGCTCAGAATATCTGTTGCTGTCACGTCGTCTGTACAGAAGCTTACACGGCGTGCAAAAGCAGGGTTCACTTCTGTCACCGCACGGATATTCTCTGCCAGGAAGTGTGTTACACAAGATTCGCGGATGAGCATGTGCATACCTTTACGCATTTTTTCCACAACTTCTTCGTGGTCATAGCTTTCATGATCCAGGCGCACACCGCTGCACAGGTAACCGTTCAGTTTTGTGCCTCTTGCCATAGGTGCGCAGCCAAATACGGGCAGATTGTTTTTGTATGCTTCTGCAATAGCGCCCAGTGTGTCTTCGTCTTCTTCCTGTACGAATTCAGTAACAGTTTCCCATACGCCGTAGCATTCAGGCCATTTCTGTACCATTTCATGAACATCTTTGTTGAAGTTGAAAGATACGGTAGACTGAGGAACAGTATAAGGTGTTTTATAAGGAGCGCCCCAGAACACTTTCAAAGGACTCTGTTTGATTTCCGCGAAAATTTCCTGCAAGCCTTCCAGGTTGGATACGGAAATGTATTCATCCAAACCGGAAATCATGCTGGTGGTACCGTGAGGCACAACTGCTTTTGCATAGCTTGTGATGCTCAGTTTGCTGCATTCGCTGTGGATATGACCGTCAATGAGACCGGGTACCAAATATTTGCCTGTTGCGTCGATGATTTCTGTGTCAGGGCCTACATAAGGTTTCACATCACCCACTGCCGCAATCATATCTTTATAAACGGCAATATCCGCGGGATAAATTTCGCTGGACATAACGTTTACCAGCATACCGCCGCGAATCACCTTTTCTGCGGGGATTTTTGCGCTGCCGGCACGAATTCTTTCCTTCAAAGTTGCCACTGTTCTTTCCATGTTTGTCTCCTTTCTGCTGCTTACACCATCTTTACCTTTTGGAATCATGCCCATAAACAAAAAAAGCCTGGTTCCAATAACCAGGTTTCCCGTCCCGAATGCTTTTTAGAAGCCAGTATTGGAGTTATTTTATCACATCACCCCAATAGAATTTCGTTACACATGATTCACTTTGCAATCATCGTATCATAATTTGCCGAAATGTTCAAGACAAAGAATCAAATTTCCCTATGTTTTCCTTGACGTACAGAAAAAAACAGTATCCCCGCAAAAACAAGGCTTTCGCCTATTGTTTCCCCTTTCATTCTTTGCTAAAATAAAAAGATATGACATATGGAATCTATATTGTTTAAAGGATAGAGGCGTTTTTTTATGAATAAGATCAAACTCATTGCCTCCGATCTGGACGGCACATTACTGACAAGCCAAAAAGAAATCACACCACGTCTGCAAAAGGCGCTGACTTCCATTCATGAAATGGGCATTTTTTTTGTGCCCTCCACCGGCAGACCTTTTGCCGCACTGCCCACATGCGTCAAAGAGCTGCCCTTTCTGAAGTATGTCATCACCAGCAACGGCGCGGCAGTTTATGATGCGGAACAAAAACAGAATCTTTTCCAGAGCCTGCTTTCAGCGGAAGCCGTAGACAAGACTGTAAAAACCGTAAAGGGACTTCCCATACTGACGGAGTTTTTCATTGACGGGAAGGCGTATATTTCTCAGGATGCATACGACAACCTTTCCCGTTATCACCTGACAGATACCCACATGAAATATACCCGTGCCACCAGAATTCCTCTCTCTGACTTCTGGGGCGCGCTGGAAAAACAGAAGGATATTCTGGAAAACATCAATCTTGTTTTCAGCGATATGGAACTGAAAGACCATATCTGGCAGACATTAAAGGAAACGGGGCTGGCTTCCGTCACAGCTTCCTCCGAAAAGAACATTGAAGTCACCAGCCTCATGGCAACCAAAGCCCACGCCCTCTCCCATCTTTGCGGCATTCTGGACATCCCCCGGGAAAACGTCCTTGCTCTTGGGGACAGGGATAACGACCTGCCCATGCTGGAATTTGCCGGCACCGGCGTTGCCATGGAAAACGGCGAAGACCATATCAAAAAAGTCGCTGATTTCGTCACCAAAAGCTGTGATGATTTTGGCGCAGCCATTGTATTAGAACAGATTATCGAAAAAGGAGAACTTTCATGAGCATTTTGAATGTAGAAAAACTGAGCCATGGCTTCGGCGACAGAGCCATTTTCACAGACGTTTCTTTCCGCCTGCTCAAGGGTGAACATGTTGGCTTTGTAGGCGCCAACGGCGAAGGAAAATCCACATTTATGAATATCATCACCGGCAAACTCATGCCCGACGAAGGGAAGATCGAATGGTCTAAGAACGTCCGCGTTGGCTATTTGGATCAGCACGCCGTACTGGAAAAAGGTCAGACCATCCGTGATGTCCTCCAGTCTGCCTTTGCCTTCCTCTTCGATCTGGAAGCCCAGATGAACGGCTATTATGCAGAAATGGCAGAAGCCGACGAAGAACGGATGAATTTCCTGATGGAAGAAACAGGCAGTATCCAAGAACTGCTGGAACACCATGACTTCTATATCATTGATTCCAAAGTGGAAGAAATCGGCCGGGCATTGGGTCTGACAGACATCGGTCTGGACAAAGATGTCACAGAGCTTTCCGGCGGTCAGCGTACCAAAGTCCTCATGGGTAAACTGTTGTTAGAAAAACCGGACATCCTCCTGCTGGACGAACCTACCAACTATCTGGATGAAAACCACATCGAATGGCTGAAACGGTATCTCATCGACTACGAAAACGCCTTTATCCTCATTTCCCACGACATTCCCTTCCTCAACAGCGTGGTAAACCTCATTTACCATGTGGAAAACGCGGAATTGAATCGTTATGTAGGCAACTACGAAAAATTCCAGGAAGTCTACGAAATGAAAAAAGCCCAGCTGGAAGCAGCTTACCGAAAACAGCAGCAAGAAATTGAAGACCTGAAAGACTTCGTTGCCAGAAACAAAGCCCGTGTTGCCACCAGAAACATGGCAATGAGCCGCCAGAAAAAGCTGGATAAAATGGATGTCATCGAGCTGGCAAAGGAAAAACCCAAGCCAGAATTTAACTTCAAAGAAGCACGTGCTTCCGGCAGATATATTTTCCAGACAGAAGACCTTGTCATTGGTTATGACAAGCCTCTTTCCCGCCCTCTGACCCTTTCCATGGAACGTGGACAGAAAATCGCGCTGGTAGGTGCCAACGGTATCGGCAAAACCACACTGCTCAAATCCATCATTGGAGAAATCCCTCCCATCAGCGGCAAAACCACACTGGGAGATTATCTCTATCCCGGCTATTTTGAGCAGGAAAAGAAATATACCGATAACGTGACCTGCATCGACGAAATCTGGAAGGAATTTCCCTCCTACACCCAGTATGAAGTCCGTTCCGCTCTGGCAAAATGCGGCTTGACCACCAAACATATCGAAAGCATGGTGAAAGTCCTCAGCGGCGGCGAACAAGCAAAAGTCCGTCTGTGCAAACTCATTAACAACGAAACAAACGTATTGCTGCTGGACGAACCTACCAACCACTTAGACGTGGATGCAAAAGAAGAATTGAAACGTGCTCTCAAAGCATACAAAGGCAGTATTCTGCTGATCTGTCACGAACCGGAATTTTATCAGGATGTGGTGACAGAAGTTTGGAACTGCGAGGACTGGACAACGGTTCAGCTTTAATAGAAATTCAATACTTTACATGCTTTCTTTCAGAATTTCCATGATTTCATCTTCTGTCAGCACTTTATAACCGCCATCCAGAATGAAAGTACCTTTGACAATGCCGGGCAGCATGTCTTCTGTAACCCCCAGTTCACGGATGTTCATGACCAGACCCAGTTCCTTCATCCAGCTTTCCATAGCTTTCAGACCTTCATCAGCGATTGCTTCATCAGTTTTGCCTTCTGGATTCACATTCCATACGTTCATGGCAAAACGTTTGAATTTCTGCAAACCATAAGGGCAGATAGCACGATAATAAGGAATGGAAACAGCGGACAATGTCATGCCATGGGTCGCATCTGTATAAGCGCCAATGGACTGTCCAATCATATGCACCATCCAGTCGGTGGTTTTGCCCTTATCCAGCAGTGTATTCAACGCCCAAGTTGCTGTCCACATGATATTGCTGCGGGCTTCATAGTTTTCCGGATCTTTGACTGCAATGCGGCTGCTGTGAATCAAAGACCGCATCAGACCTTCGGCAATATAATCGGTGGTGTTGTCGTCATCGCCGGAGAAATACTGTTCTGTGATATGGTTCATGATATCGTAAATGCCGGACACCATCTGGCGTTTTGGCAATGTATAAGTCAGTTTTGGATTCAGGATAGAAAACTTGGGAAATACATTTTCTCCAAAAACATGACCGATTTTCAATTTCTGCTCATGGTTGGTGATAACAGAGCCACCGTTCATTTCAGAACCAGTTCCCACCATTGTCAGCACACATCCCACAGGAATGATGCGGTTATCCACATCTTCCATCCGCAGATAATACTTATCCCAAGGATCTTCTTCACACCATGTGGAAACAGAAACAGCTTTTGCGTAGTCGCAAACAGAACCGCCGCCCACAGCCAGAAGCAGGTCTACGTCATTTTCCTTTGCTTTTTGACAGCCGTCGTATACTTTTTCAATTGTGGGATTGGGCATGACGCCGCCGTCTTCCACAATGGTTTTTCCGCATGCAATGAGGATTTCAATGATCTGGTCATAGAGTCCGCTTTTTTTGATGGAACCGCCGCCATAGATCAGCTGTACGGTATCGCCGTATTTCTGCAATTCCGCTTCCAGATTCTGCAAAGCATCTTCCCCAAAATACAGCTTTGTTGGATTAGCATAATAGAAATTTCCTAACATCTTTCTGTCCCTCCTTATTTCTCTACATTTCCGATAACTTTTGCAGGCACACCGCCTACAATGGTGTTTGCCGCCACATCTTTGGAAACCACTGCGCCTGCCGCTACAATGGCACCATCACCAATGGTCACTCCTGCGTTGGCACCGATCCACACATTTTTTCCGATATGGATAGCAGCAGGATGCATATTGCCTCTTTTTTCTGGATTTTTGTCATGGTTCAGTGTTGCCAGAACCACGTTATGTCCTAACAAGGTACCATCGCCGATGGTGATGCCGCCCTGATCCTGCATTCTACATCCGCTGTTGAAAAATACGTTTTTCCCAATGGTCAGATTCTTCCCGCAGTCTGTATAGAAAGGCGGAAAGACTGCAAAATTTTCCCCAACGGTTTTACCTGTCAATTTGCAGAACAATTCTGTGATTTCTTCCGGCGTATGGTAAGCATTGTTGAGTTTTGCTGTGATTTTCAAGGCTTCCTGTGCCAGCACATGCATGCACTGATGCACGTCGGAACCTGCCACAACTTCTTTGCCACTGTCCATAACTGCCAGAAATGCTTCCAGTGACAAAGGCATATTTTCCAGAGAGCTGCCGAAAGCAAAGAGTTCTTTCCTCAGTGCTTCAGACTGATTTTGCAGGTCATAGGCTTTAAAAATCCCCATGTTTTCCAGTCCCAAATACTGGATAAAGGAATTTTCGTAAGCATAAATGGCGCCGTCGTATACGCTGTCGCTTCCGGAAGACAGGAACAATGCGGCTTTTCTCAATTTCTTGGGTTTATCCAGCGCATAAATCCGATTGATGGCACACTGTAACTGTCCACTAAATCCATGATAATACACTGGGGACGCCAATACAACCATTTCCGCTTCCTGCAATAAAGGATAAATTTCCTGCATGTCATCCTGCTGGATACAGGCACCATTTCCTTTTGTATGACAGTATTCACAAGCCAAACAGCCATTGATGTTCTTTTCGCAAACAGAAATCACATCCACATGATGTCCCTGCTGTTTTGCCCCATCCAAAAAGGCTTCAATCATAAAGGCTGTATTCCCGTGTTTCCGCGGGCTGCCGTTCAATACCAGAATATCCATTGCTTATTCCACTCCCATCTGAAAAGTTACTTTCACTGCCCCACTGCCTACGGCTTCTGCCAAACCGGCAGGGTCATCCACCTTGCCCAAAAGCGTATAGCCATAGCTTGTGGCAAAATCTTCATAAAACAACACCAAACAGTCTGAACCATAAAGCATCAGATCGCCTGTATGAATCTGTCCCGGATATACCCGCGCTGTGGGCAGGGATTGAGAAAGATAAGTATATTTTTCATTTCCGTTGAGTTCTTCCATAGAAACTGTCATGGGCAACAGATTTTTCAGAGATTTTGTCGTTTCATTCTCATAAAGGGAAACGTTATAAGTTTTCTATCCGATCACAATCTGCATCTTTTCCATCTGCACTTCCTCCTCCAAAACCGTTTGCTCCTGCACTTCTGCCGTTGTCCTTTCATCTGGAATATTCATGGAAATCCACAGACTAGGCACAAGGGCACACATCAAAATGGCCGTAAAACAAAATACTTTTATGGTTCGCTTTCTTTTCATAGCTTTTCCCCCATTCATCGTACTTTTTGCAGCCTGCACTTCCTTAGCATCATTATATCCGCTTCCAGTTCAAAGAACAAATACTTATATCAAATATGTTGTTATGCTTTTCGAGCATAGTAAAACATGTTATAATTCCAAGTAAAAAAAAGGAGGTCTTGCCCATGGAACTTCGTGTACTGCAATATTTTCTCACCGTTGCCAGAGAACAGAGCATTTCTGCCGCCGCTCAAGCGCTCCATTTGTCCCAGCCTACACTTTCAAGACAGCTGAAAGAAATGGAAGAAGAATTGGGAAAAACATTATTCCTGCGAGGCAATCGAAAAATCACTCTCACAGAAGAAGGGATGATCCTGCGGAAACGTGCCCAGGAAGTTATGGAGCTGCTGGAAAAAGCGCAGGAGGAAATCGCCTGTTCCACAGAAATCATTGCGGGCAACATCCACATAGGTGCCGGGGAAACAGAAGGCATCCGCCCTTTGATTCAAGCCGCCCATTCCCTGCAAAAACAATACCCGTTGGTACATTTCCACATTGTCAGCGGCGACAAGACTACCGTTCTGGAAGAACTGGATCATGGGCTCATTGACTTTGCCCTGATATTCGGGGAAATCGACACATCCCGCTATGATTTTCTCCCCCTTCCCGCCGTGGACGCTTTCGGCGTACTGATGCCCAAAGATGCACTTCTTGCCCAAAAAGCAGTCATCGCCCCACAAGATCTTCTGCCCTATCCCCTCATCACTTCCAGACAGATGCTCCGGGACGATCATCTGGCGCATATCTTCGGAAATGATGCCAAAAATCTCACCATTGCTGGCACTTATAACCTGCTGTTCAATGGCTCCATCATGGTGGAAGAAGGCATGGGATACGCCATCTGCTTTGACAATATCATTCACATCAGCGAGGACAGTCCTCTTTGTTTCCGCCCTCTTTCCGTGCAGGTTTCGCCGCAAATGCAGCTGATCTGGAAAAAATATCAGACATTTACAAAGGCTTCGCAAAAATTTCTGGAAACCCTGCGGACATTTCTGTCACAATGATCCTATCAGTCTCGCAGAATTTACAAGCCCTATGATAGAATACAAAGCAAAGGAGGCTACACTATGAACAGAAACTATGATCTGCCTACCCCTATCATTGATGGAAAAGAAGCAGAAGCACTGGATGTACTGACGAAGAAATACCTTCAACTGATGGAGCCGAGCAAAATTGCCAAAATAGGAACAAAAGCCAGTCAGCTGATACCGGAAAAAATGAAAAAAATGGGAAAAGATATTGGTCTTACCATATCTGAACAGGAATTATATTCTCAAATAATGACTTTATTAGGCAGTGGATTTCATACTCTTGAAGAACATGCTGTCAAGTATCTCATCAGCGAAAAACAGATCATCAAAAAAGTCAATCAAAATACTGATTTTGAAATCTGTCAATTAAACGAAATCTGTTTCTTGCGAAGCTATGACGTAGCAAAATCCGTTAATGCATATAAAAATCAGGATATCCTTGCCGCTACACTAGAAGGCGGCGGAACAGGTGCCTTAGGATTTGCAGGACTTCCCCTTAACATTGCACTGAGCACTTTCCTATATTTCCGTGCAGTACAGTCCATTGCCATGTTTTATGGGTATGATGTGAAAAATGACAGTGCTGAAATGGTCATCGCGAGCGAGGTATTCACCAACGCGTTAAGCCCCAAAACAAGTGATGCCAACAACGAAATGACAAACATCATTGCCAAAATCATGTTAATGAGCCAAGCCACAGCCATAAAGCAAACAGCGAAAAAAACATGGACTCATATGATAGAAAAAGGTGGAATTCCATTATTGTTGGCACAAATGAGAGCATTGGCAAACAAATCTGCCCAAAAAGCACTGCAAAATGCAGGTCAAAAAGGATTGGAAAATAGCGTCTTTAAAGAAACCTTTGAGCAAATCGGACGAAAACTGACGTTAAAAAATATTGGAAAAGCCGTTCCAATCGCTTCTGCAGTGGTGGGCGCATTGATGGATACTGCACAGATGAAACAAGTGCTTACATTCGCTGATTTATTCTATCAGAAAAGGTTTATTCTTGAAAAAGAAAGTCGGATTGCCAATCTAATGGACAACAAAAAACTTTTCTCTGATGATGTAATCGATATCGAATTTACAGAAAAATGATGTTGCTTCTGGCAAATAGGAATACTTGCTAAAATCATCTAAAAAAGCACTAAAAAAGGCCTTCTGATAAACAGAAAGCCTTTTTCTTTTCTAATTATTTTTTGAAAGGTTTGTATTCCACATCCAGACCGAAATGTTTGGGGCCGAAGCATGCCAGACCTTCTGGTGTTGTCCAGATTTCAGGAGAAGGCAGTGCAAGAACTGTCATTTTCTGACCAATACCGAAATTGGGAGATGTGAGAGGATTGCCGTCTTCGCCGATCATGCAGATCAGATCAGGTGCAACCACATCCACTTCACCATTGCGGTAAGAAATGATATTTTCATTCTTCAGCCAGATTTTATACTGTTCACCAGCGTATTCTCCTTCACCTGCCAGATGGATTTCACCAAAGTTAAAACCATCTCTTGTTTCCCAAGGGAAATCTGTGACTGCACCTTTGAACAGGATTTTACCTTCTTTTGCGTCAGCAATGGCCTGTGCCACATCAGCGCCTTTTTCTTTTGTTTCTCTCAGGATCTGACCGATTTCCTGTGCGTAAGTGATCATATCGGGAATCAGAGATTCTTTGATGACTTTGCCCACGTTCGCATGGTCTGCGACACCAACCATGTTGTCGCTGGCAACAGCAATGGCTCTGACGATATCTTCCGCTCTCAGGTCATTCTGTACGTTCTGGATAACGATCTTTTCACCGAAACGAGTAGCTACACCCATGGGATAAATGGGTACGCCTTTCACATAGTATGTAGAATGCTGCAATTCAGGTACAGATCTGCCGGCAGGGTCAGCATCCAGCAGAGGCACGCCTTTTTCCAGCGCCGCATGGAGGGCTTCCGCTGTGTTTGCGCCGCCCAGTTCTGTGGAACCTACGGCATAGATTTTTTTGCCCAATGCTTCTTCCAGGGCTTCCATTGCCAGAACAGAGGGAACCACTTCGGAAACTTCCAAATCTTTGAATTTAGGGTTCAAACCTGTTGCAGAAGGTGCGCCGCAGCCATAAGGTGTTACCACATATTCATCATCGGGCAGTTCATCCAGACTGATGAGCTGAAGCACTTCGTCATTGTCAAAATGCTTCTGCATCATTGCCAGACCTTCTTCCAGCGGGCCGCCGCCGCCAGTACCCAGTACGGCACAGCCGTACAAAATATCTATCATATCCTGTTTTTTCAATTCTCTCATGTTACTACATCCTTTCTTTTTTTACTGTTCACAAATGCCATCTCTTGAAGTGGAAGGCATGAATTTTTCTAAAATGAGATAAACGATTCCGCCGATGATAATACCGGAGAATTCAACTTTCACAAGGAAATATGCACAAAGTGCGCCAATGAACCAGGAAATTACACCGCACCAGTTCACGCCATCCACAGGTCTGAAATTCTGTTTTTTGCCCTTGCCTACAATCCAGTAATCGGCAATGATGACGCCGCCAATGGGGCAAACCACATAAGAAAGCAGGCTCAGCACCCCTTCAATATGGGACAGTACACCAATGTTACACAGTACGATCCCCAGAATACCAGCAATAAGGGTAGCTTCCCGTCTTTTATTATCTTTCAGATTGAACGCCATAACGATGTTCAGTCCTCCGCTGTAAGCATTGGTGGAGTTGGTTGTCCAGGTGGAAATAATCATAGCTGCAATGCCGAAGAGAGGAAGTCCAACGTCAATCAATACCATGCTGATGTCATATTCCCCGGAAATCTTTGTCAGCAGGATACCCATAATCAGTGTAATAACACCCATAGGGAATACACCGTAGAATACAGATTTCACTGTATCTTTTCTGCTCTTCTGGAATCTGGTATAGTCCGCTGCGTTAATGGTTCCCACTGCTGTAAAGTTAAAGGACAATGCTACACCGCCCATAAAACTCATGGTCTGCACAGTTTCTGTTTCCAGACCCTGTCTGCCGTAAATCTTGAATGCCAGATACAAACCAAAAAGCATAATAATCATCAACAGTGGAATGGAAATCTTGTCCAATTTTTCCAGTGCTGTCATACCGAAAACAGCTGTTAACAGCATAATGAGACCCCAAACGGTATTGGATACCACAACGGGAACGTGAATCCCCGTCATTGCCTGCAAACCATTGGTAAAGGCTTCCCCACAGACACCATTCTGGATACCAAACCAGCCAATCAAATTCACGGCAAAAATGATGCTGACAATAAATCTTGCACCTTTTTTCCCGAAACCGGCTTCACATGCTGTGCAGGAAGGAACGCCAAGGTCACAGCCCATCATACCTGTGATAACCATACCGATGACAACCACCAAATAGCCCAAAGAGCCGGAAATGATGGCTGGCCAGATTGGCATAGCCTCTGCCAACATTGCACCCAGCAAAAACGCTGGTACGCAGACACAGATACCTGCCTGTACAAATGCCAGGGAAATCCAGTCTTTTCTTTCGTCAGCGGAAATCGCCTGCAATGCTGTGGTCTCTTTTTTATTTTCTTTTGTTAATTTGTCTTTTATTATTTTTTCTTTTTCCATAGCCCTCTTTTGTCTAATTCCTTTCTTTGTTTTTCTATATGTTATCATGTTCTCATTCATTTGACTTTGTGCACGCAGGAAAAAACGACATATATTCTTTATGCACATGCACAAAAAAGGTTGTTCCTCTTGCTGTTACATAGTATAATAACAGGAGATTTTTGTGCAAGGAGTATTTTTTATGAGTATCACCATTCGAGATTGTCTGAACCTGCCCTCTTTCAGTTTCGGGAATGTTGTGGCAGGCAAAAACGGTCTGGATAAAATCGTATCCTCCGTTTCCGTCATGGAGTTTTTCTCCCTTTCCGACTTTGATGTATTCACACCAAACGAATTGATTATTTCCGCTTTCTATGCCATCAAAGACGATGTGGAAAAGCAGTGTGAAGCCTTGAAAGAACTGGCGGACACCGGTGCCATCGCACTGGTATTATTTTACGTGGGTGCCGTTATACCGGAAATTGATGAAAAAGTCATCAATCTGGCGGATAAGCTGGAACTGCCCCTCATTGAGCTACGTTCCAAAAATTATTCTATCAAATACAGCGACATCATCACCGATGTGATGACTGCCATCATACAAGACCAAAACGCCTCTCAGGACTTTATCGACACCACCAAAAAACGGCTGGAACAGCTGCCCTTTGAAGTCCGCACCATGGAAAACCTGCTGAACATCATTTCCAACCATTATAAATGCAATCTGCTGCTGACTGGCGCTTCACAACTTTATTTCCAGTCACAATATCGCCCCACCTATATCAGCGGCGATTCTGACTTTTTTTATGAGCAATTTCATAATGCGCCCACAGGCTATTGGGAGAAAACGTTGATGGTACAGGACAAAACGGTACATATCTACAAAATGGACTTTTCTTACGCCTCCAACATCCGCATGACAATGTATGCTTCCTGTCACAACACGGTTTTGGACGAAAATATCCTGCACAACATGTGTAACTGTACTCTCTTTTTCTCTACCCTCTGGGGATACTCTCTGGATTTATCATCGCCGGAAACACTGCTTTCTCTGATCTTCAAAACAGAAACCGGTGCCGCAAACCGTTATCTCAATGCGGCAGGCATCTCCTTTTCCCGCATTGCCAACCTTATCATCGTTTCTCCCGGCGGCGGCGATATCCAGAAACTGAAGGCACACCTGCTGACATTTTTCTATGATTACAAAAAGTACTTTCTGGAAGATATCATTGATAACCAGATTGTCATTCTTTCGGCTTTTGACCTGACAAACAGCATGGATGCTGCGCTTTTTGAGGAATTGTGGCGTTATACAGATAAATTCGATCCCAAAGCCACATTCTTTATGAATGAAGGCAGCAAAGACATTGCCGCTTTGAAAAGAACATATATGGATTTCCGCAAAAGCCTGCCAGCCTTATACAAAATCTTCCAAAACCGCAGAAACTGGGATACCCATGACATCATGCTCTCTCAGGAAATCATCGCCCTGGCGGAAACGGAAAACAAGCGTACCAAATATCTTTCCAATCTGGCTGAAATACTGAAGCAGGACAGTGACGACCTGCTGACCACATTAGGGGTCTATATGATCGACTGTGACAGCAAACTGAATCTCACTGCCCAGACCCTTTTCCTCCATCGAAATACCGTCACATACCGCCTAAACAAAGTCCGGCAGCTGACCAATACCAACTTTACGCTGATGCCTGCCGCCTATGACTTTTATATGGCTTTGGCATTATGGCGGTATCAGAAAATGGATGGCTGACAAAGAAGAAAACACCTCAAGTTCCCCAATGAAAGGAAATCGTGAGGTGTTTCTTTTCGCTCAATTTATGTAGTTTTACCGCAGAGGAAATTTCCTTGCTGCTTCCTGAATACCGTCTGCAATTGCCTGTGCCACCTGATCCTGATAAGCAGGATTGGAAATCTTCAAAGCATCCCCTGTATTGGTAATGAAAACCACTTCCACAATGGCTGACGGAACTGTGGTACGATTCAATATCAACAAATCTGTCCGCAGTTTTACACCACGGTTCGTATTGCCAGTGCTGGAAATCATGCTCGCCTGCAAGATTTCTGCCAGCTGTTTGCTGGTTAACCTGGAACTGCTGTCATTGGCATGAACCTGATACAGTGTTTCTGTGCCGTTGGCTGTTTCCGGGCCGGAATTGATATGAATGGAAACCATCAAATCGGCAATGTCATTTGCTATTTTCGCTCTCGTGCTATTTTCCGGGTAAACGTCCCTATCTCTGGTCATATAAACCTTGATGCCGCTGCCTCGTAATTCCTGCTCTACCTTCTGGGCAATGGTCAATGTCAGATTCTTTTCCTGCATACCATTTCCGCTGGTACCTGGGTCTTTTCCGCCATGTCCCGCATCCAGCAGCAAGACTTTGTCATAGACTTCTTTGGGATTTTTCACACGGATGGCATAGCTGTCCCCTTCATTAGTCACTTCATATGCGCTGATGCAGTTCTGCTTGAAACGGAATGTGGTGCTGCCGCCTTTTGTGGACACTTCGATATTTTCCACCACAGTTCCTTTCACGTCATATATGCCATAACCGTAAAGTTTTTCATAATCTCCTGGCAATGTCACATCAAAATATCCATCCAGATAGTGATCTTCAAACTTGACGCTTCCCGTATCTATTTTATCTTTTTTGTCCAGATAAAGCACATTGGCATTTTTATCGTAACGCATGTTTTTCAAAGTCGTCGGATAGATTTCCAGAATCAGGTTCTGGTTTTCTTCCCGATAGCTGTACTGCACCAAATCGTCTACACGAAATACCATTTCCACTGTATTCCCCTTGGATGTATCCACTTTTCCATCCAAAACATACTGAAGTTCATCCGTATTGATTTTGTCCTTCAAATTGGACTGGCAATTGGGGATGGTCACAACAATCTTCTGAGGGTCAGCCGTCATGGCAACGCTGGCTCCAAAAGAGCCTGTCCCTCCGATGGTGATGATGTCTTTATTCTGGCTGTGGACAGCGGAAATCTTATCCACCGTTGTTTTGCCGAAAGAAATGGTGATATTTTTCTTGTCTGCACTCTGTTTTACTTCATAGTCCTTTTTCCCACTCAGGTCAAATACCACACGCGTAAAGGAATCGCCATTATTTTCATGGGTTGCTGTGCGAATTCCTGTGACGATATCGCTGTTTGTTTTTGTGATTTCACCGGGAAGGCTGCTTTTTGCGCCATAAAAATCCAAAACGATCTTCTGGTCATCCACAAAAGTTTTTTCATACCGTCCCATTGGCCCATCGGCTTGAATGGTAAATGTCTGGTCTGCATCTTTTGCAGATGGTGTCTGGATACCCGTCAATGTGCCTGCCGTTGTCTGTCCGCTTTCCGGTTTTGTTGGTTCTTCTTTCGCATCCGTATCGCCGCTGTTGATGATAACCGTTCTGTTGGGGTCATCCCATTTGATGTTCAAATGCAAAGCATCTGCCAATGCCCGGACAGGCAGCATGGTTCTGTCATTGACGATGGTCGCCGGAACATCCATGGTAAATTCCTTCCCATTTTCATATCCCGCTTTGCTGTCTACGGTAAAAACAATGATGTCACTTCCCCGCATGACATAAATCTGTTTTGCCGCTTCGTTCCAAGTGACTTCACATCCCAGCTCCTGGGCAATCTGCCGCATGGGAAGCATGGTTCTGCCGTCAATAATGACCGCAGGCATGTCCTTTGGAACCATCGCTTTTCCATCAATACTGATTTTGACTTCCTTTGCCGCATAGGCATGGTGCTTGCCGTTATAAAACAAGTCCATCTTGACTTGTTCACCATAAACCGTTGTTGCGCTAAATAACCCCAGCGCAAGGGTTGTAAACAGAAGTTTTTTCCAATTCATTGTCGCACATCCTTTGCTTTTTCCTGCGTTTTCATAAATGCCCTATCTGCATTTTACCATCTTCCAGACACAGAAAAAACAAAAATGAAAATTGTTAAGAATATCTTCAAACTTTTTCTAAGATAAGGAAAAAACCGCTCCAGAACATCGAAAAAACAATGCTGAAAATACTGTAAATCCAGAAAATTTCTTGCGTTTTTCTTAACTTTATATACACCCAAAACAAATTGTGCTATGTTGAATAAAAAGGCTGAATGTCAGACAATGCGTTTCGTCAAATCAATTGTTCCAGCATCATTTACACAAGGAATAAGGGTGGCATTTCCATGAAGAAAAAAAGAATTCGAATCTATTCCAGTCTGACGGCATTGACATTCCTTTGTGCATCAGCATTTTGTGCCTGTATCAACACGGATACATCTGCCGCAGCAAAAACAGATCAAAGCCGATTCTATTTTCATGGGGCAGAAAAGGCTGCAGCCAACAAAAGAACAAATTTTTATATTGATACCAACAACAATCTTTGGGCATGGGACTCTGTTTATCCAGAAACTCCTTATATTTACGACGCCTTTCTACCGCCGACGGAACCAGAACGCATCATGAAAAATATCAAGGAAGTTGTTCCCACCGGTATGTATAACGATTTATTTTATGTATTGGATACAGACAATTCCCTTTGGGAACTGCCTACGGACATGGATCCTTCTATCCCTAAGAAGAAACTGCTGGATGATGTAGCGGTACCAAATATGGAACATGCCATCACCGCCAATGGGGACTTATATGTCTGGGATATGCAAACCAGATATATTTCAGGAATGGTTGCTCTGACGAAAGAGGAAATGAAAACACCAAGGTGTATAGTGAAACAAGCCGTACATACAGATTTAGATAGCAGTACCAGTTTTTCCATAGATCAGGATGGTTATTTGTGGTCTTGGGGTGAATGCCAGTATGGGGAATTAGGTCAGGGAGAATCATACATCAGAAGTTCATCACCAACGATCATCGCTGATCATGTGGCGAAATTCTATCGCAGCCATGACCGCGGCGAGCCTACCATGTACGCACTGAAAACAGACGGGACTTTATGGGCATGGGGATACAACCAATACGGCGCTGTGGGAAATGGCACAACGGAAACGGTATCAATCCCCACCAAAGTTCTGGATCATGTGAAAACATTTACCTGCACCGCTTGCCCTAGCAATGGTGCTTTCGATACATATACCAACGCCTTTGCTCTGCGGGAGGATGACAGTCTTTGGGCATGGGGATACAATGACGAGGGTAATCTAGGAAATGGTACCACCGAATCTGTGCTATCTCCCGTAAAAATCTTGGATGATGTAGCAGAAATTGAAACAAATGTACAAATGCATACAAATCTTTCTTTCGCAATCAAAAAAGACGGCAGTTTATGGGGCTGGGGCTATAACCTATATGGACAGCTTTGCACCGGAAATACAGAACCTGTACTTCTTCCCGTAAAAATTACAGACGATGTCAAAGATTATAGCTCCGTTTATGCAACACTGTATTTTGTGAAACAGGACAACACCCTTTGGGGCAGCGGATTCAACATTTCTTCTTTTTCCAACGATCAGCCAGAACTTACGCCGCCTGTCCTTTTACAAGAGAATATTGACCACATACAGACCATTGACGATACGGTCTTTTCCTTCGGCACAGATGGCAGTCTGTCTATCTGCGGCTATAATGATGTCGTTCAGATCAATGACGGGTTTGATTCTCCCTATGAAATCGATCGTAGAAAAATCCTTGACAACGTCGCATGGATCGACGGCGAGTGCGGAGATATCTTTGCCATGACAAATGACGGAAAACTCATGAATTTCTCTGTTGTGGCCATCTATGACGGCAAAGTCCAGCCAACAGAACCAGTGGAAATTCCGCTGCCACTGACATAAAAAGAAATCCCCTTCCTGCTTGATTGGAAGGGGATTTTTTTCATTTCATTTTCTTATGCCAAACAAAACAAATTCCAATAAATTTGTTTCTGTTTCTTGCCTGCATTGCAGACTGCAAGGACTTTTATTTTTTCTTATGGACATTCCGAATGGTTTTCTTTTTGGCTGGTGCCTGTTTTCCACCTGTTCTTCCCATGGGTTTTCCACTGGACTTGCCTGCTGCGGCTTTTTTCGCGTTTTGTTTCTGAGCAATCTGTCTGGGGCGAATCAGGCACTGTGGGCCAAAACCGATGAGATCCTCACGATGGGCCAATTTCAAAGCTTCATAAACCAGATCATAATTCTGTGGCAGACGATACTGCATCAGCGCTCTTTGCATGGCTTTTTCATGGGGTGTTTTGGGCACATATACCTTTTCTTTTGTGCGGGGGTCAATGCCCGTATAGTACATTGCTGTGGAAAGCGTCCCCGGTGTAGGATAAAAATCCTGTACCTGTTCCGGCATATGATGGATGTCCCGCAGGTATTCCGCCAACTCTATGGCAGCATGGAGGTCGCTTCCTGGATGACTGCTCATCAGATATGGCACCAGATACTGATCCATACCCAACCGCTCATTGATTTCCTTATATCTCTTGACGAATCTCTGGTATACGTCGCCGCCGGGTTTGCCCATTTTCGCCAAAACTTTATCAGAAACATGTTCCGGTGCTACCTTTAACTGTCCACTGATATGATATTTGCAAAGCTCATTGAAAAATGTTTCATCTTTATCGTAAATCAGATAGTCATACCGAATCCCGGAACGAATGAAAACTTTTTTCACCTTTGGAATTTCGCGGATCTTCCGAAGCAATTTCACATAATCCCGATGGTCTACATCCAAATTTTCGCATTTTGTAGGCCACAAGCACTGTTTGTTCCGACAAGCGCCATGCTCTAACTGTTTTTTGCACGCCGGCTGGCGGAAGTTTGCTGTCGGCCCGCCTACGTCATGAATATATCCTTTGAATCCTTGGTCATGGGTAATCTTCTCCGCTTCTGTCACCAAAGACTGGTGGCTTCTCGCTGTAACTACGCGCCCCTGATGGAATGCCAATGCGCAGAAATTGCAGTTCCCAAAACAGCCGCGATTGCTTACCAAACTGAATTTTACTTCTTCAATGGCAGGAATGCCGCCTTTTTCTTCATACATAGGATGATAAGTACGCTCAAAATTCAATGCGTACACACGATCCAACTCATTTGTCCGCAGTGGCGGAGATGGTGGATTCTGTACCACAGTCCACTCATCATATTCCTCAATCAATGTTTTGCCAATAACCGCGTCTGTATTTTGATATTGGATCAAAAAACTTTCCGCATACTTCATTTTGTCCTGTTTGATTTCATTATATTTCGGCAAAACGATATAGTCATATGCTCTGGAAATATCTTTTGTCTTATATACAGAACCGCGGAGGAACGTCAATTCTTCCACAGGCAGCCCGCTGGCCAAAGCATCTGCCATTTCAATAATCTGGTGTTCTCCCATGCCATAGAGCAAAAGGTCTGCACCACTGTCCAGCAAAATGGAGCGGCGCACCTTATTATCCCAGTAATCATAATGACTCAAGCGACGCAGGCTGGCTTCGATTCCTCCAATGATGATGGGGGTCTTTTTATAGACTTCCCGCAGTTTATTACAATAAACAATGGTAGCACGATCCGGACGAAGCCCCATTTCTCCGCCAGGAGAATAGGAATCTTTTTTTCTTCTTTTTTTGGCCACTGTGTAATGGTTTACCATGGAATCAATATTGCCAGCACTGACCAAGAAACCCAGCCTTGGCTCCCCAAAACGGGTGAAATCTTCCGTTGTCCTCCAATTGGGCTGCGGAATAAAACAAACCTTATAACCATGGCTTTCCAATACACGACAGATAATCGCCGCACCAAAAGAAGGATGATCCACATAGGCGTCCCCGCTGATATATACAAAATCCGGTCTTTCCCATCCTCTTTCTAACATTTCCTTTTTTGTTACAGGTAAAAATGCCATAAAACTCTCTCCTCATTCAAAACGGTGTGCCAAAAATCTCTGACTCTGTTCTGCTTTTTACAGCAATACTTTTATTTATTTTACCATATGAAGACAGGTCATGTCTGCCTTTTCTTTCATGATACGCCATTCCAATACTTCCATTTTCTGTTTTTCGTTTTCTAATTCTGTTTAAAATGCCCCAAACTTCATGAAAACGGCACCCCAAAAATCATAGTCCCTTTATGAAAATTCCACGAAATTTACTTTGTGCAAATCTATTTTACTTTCCCAACAAACCAAATTTTTTCCATAAAAAATCCCCCTTTTCTATAAATCGAAAAGGAGGATTTCCATTCTTTCCATATTAAACTGACTACGCACCAAAACACTCATTCACCGCTTGGAATCTGTCTGCCTTCATGATCCACCGTATATTCTCCAGTATGTATGAGTTCAGAAACAGGTACAATGTCATATCCTTTTTCTTTCAAGCCTTTCAAAATGGTATCCAGCGCTTGGGGGGTGTATTTTGCGTCGTTATGAAATAAAAGGATAGAGCCATTGCCTAAATGCTTATGATTCAAAACCTGGTTGATTTCCGCTTCTACGCCCTGTTCTTTCCAGTCTAGACTATCCACATCCCACTGGATAGAATCATACCCATTTTCCTTTGCCGTTCGGATTACGTTATCGTTATACTCTCCAAATGGCGGGCGGAATAAATTCATATCAATGCCGGTCAATTCTTTTACAGCCTGATGACACCCTTGCAATTCCTCAGTGATCTGCTCTGACGATAAAGTGCTCATATGGGGATGCGTTGCTGAATGATTGCCCAAATCATTCCCAGCGGCAGCAATTTTTTCTACTTCTTCCGGATACTTATCCACCCAGTACCCACAAAGGAAAAAGGTCGCTGTCACATCGTTATCGTCTAAAATCCGCAGCAGCTCATCTGTATCATCTGCACCCCATGCAGCGTCAAAACTGACCGCCACTTTTTTCTCCTCTGTCTGCACGCAATAAATGGGCAATTCCCGTTTTGTCTGCGCCGTCAGC
>ULWJ01014111.1_pt1 | contig 21214 bp, 20 predicted proteins | sample 1960221 | NCBI WGS metagenome assembly ULWJ01 (sample SAMEA4835809, study PRJEB28245) | human gut metagenome | biome: gut microbiome; material: fecal sample | place: Denmark | collected 2008 | reverse complement strand
GCGGTTCTCTTATTGTTTTTGTCGTTTATCGCCTTTACAAAGGCAAGAAGCTGTCTTATTTTTACAAACCTTATACTATCTGCCGCTCAAAGCAACGAACGACACAAAAGTCTCACCTTGAAACACTTACGTATAAAGAGAATCAATCGCCGAATTTCACCAGCTCTACCCTTTCGCCCAAGACACGACAATATTTGCCGTTTTTCTTACGGCGTTCGGGGATAAACTGCACACGGACAGCTTTCACTTGCTCCGTACTGACCTCTTCGGGTGTATCCACTCCGTTTCCCGCGCAGCTCAATTTGTAGTAGAAAGAGCCAAGCCCGTCCAGATGGACACTGTTGCCGTTCTCCATAAAGAATGACATGACTTCCGGCAACGAACGGATTACCGCATGCACATCCGCAGGCGTAACCGTACACTTCCGGCTGATGGCTTCTCCCAAATCCTGCGTATTGACTGTGTGTTTGTTGACACATGCACGGGGAAACCATTTGTATTTCCCACCTACTTTGGCACGACTCTTTTTATAAAACATACCGACTTTATTTTAGATTTTTATCGGTTTGACTTAACCGATTGAAGAATAAACTTTTAGCGAATTATTTGAGAAATAGAGGTAACGATTTAGCAACCGTGCGAATTTCAGCGTTTTGCGTTGCTATGCTGCCAAATAACTCTTTCTTAGAACAAAAGTAATATAAATTTCTGAAAGAACAAAAGAACGGACCTCATTTTGTACGAAAGACCAAGATATGTGTAATTCCATATCTTTGGTCTTTCGTTTGAATTGGATGGTTTCTGCTTCAAATGCTACGGATATTTACAAATAATCCTCTCTATGAGGCGTGAACACATCGACCACCTCGCCGCCTTCCAGCACCTCAAAGGAGTGGGGCGTGTTGCCGGGGATGGCGTAACTGTCCCCCGCATGTAGCAGCACGTCGATTTTCTCCTCCGGCGTTTCCACTTTCAGGCGGTATTCGCCCGAAATGACATATCCGCATTGTTCGTGCGGATGTTGGTGGGTGGTGGCGAAATTGCCTTTTACATAGTTCATCTTCGTTACCATCGACTTCCCGCCGACAGCGAGCGAATCGAGCGATACGCCTTTGAAAACCTTTTTCAAGGCATCTTCTTTCCGTACTACGATCTTTTTCTCCATGTTTTTTCTTTTTAAATTAGACATTCGTTCATTATTTGTTTTCGGTCTGTCCTCCTCATGAGGACTACGACATAATTCTGCTACACTCAAAATAAATAATTTGCTAAGCATATCTGCTTATATTGATAATTCCATCTGAATATCTCCTCGCTCATACGCGGGATGGTATTCGGAAAGCTCTTTAAATCCAAGCTTTCTGTATATGCAAATGGCTGGTTTCAGCAATGTGTTGCTTTCAAGGAACAATCTTTTTGCACCAAGTTCTTTTGCCTTTCCTACAACTGTTTCACATAGCAGCAAACCAATCCCTTTTCCCTGCGCTTCGGGACTGACGGCAAGTTTCGCCAACTCGTAGTCGTACACAGGGTCGTCCATCTTGCAGAGGGCGCATACGCCGACGGGCGTTCCCTTGTAGGTCGCCACGAAGATGAACCCGCCCTTGTCGATGATGTATTCCTGCGGATGGTCGAGGTAGTCCAAATCGTGCGGCTCCACTTCCCAATGTTGCTTAATCCAATCCTCGTTCAGCGACTTGAACAGCTCCTTGTGGCACGGTTCGTAGGGAATGACCGCCATGTCCGCTTTCTCCCGTATTTTCCGCGCCTCCTTCACCCGTTGCAGCAGGCTTTTTTCCGCAAGCAGGCGTTCCCACTCGTCGATGGCACGCCAAAGGTCGTGGGCAGCCTCCCGACAGATACCATTGACGGCTTTCCCCACATCGTCGCATGTCTCTTTGATGGAAGCCGCCATCCCGATGCCTTTCTCGGAAAGGCGCACGAGATTGCACCTGCCGTCGGAGTGCTCCGCATTGTCGGCTATCAGTCCGTGGGCTTTCATTTCCTTCACTATGTTGCTTACCGAGGGGTGTGAATGCCCTATTTCGTGGGCAATCGACGTAACGGTTTTCGCCTCACCGTCCGCCAACACAAAGAAAACCGGAAACCATTTCGGCTTGAAATCGTTCCCGTACAGACGATATATATCGGCGGCATCCGCTGTGAGGCGGTCTGTCAGCAGCCGCAATCTGCTGCCGATAGCCATCTTGCCTGTTTTGTCAAAGAAGTCCATAATCTATATATGTTAGATGATACGTAATTGATTACGCAAATATATGAAGAATATGTAACGGGGCAAAATATTTTGTGTTTTTAACATGAGTATTTTTATAATCTCATGTTTCAGCCTTTCTCTTGCTGCTGCAAGGGTTGCCGTATATTCTGTCGCAGTTTGTCGAATTGCTCTTTGAACCACTCGGCAATGGGTTTTCGGTCGATGGCAAGAATCAATTTCGTCCCGTCCGTCGGGTCTTTTACCACTTGAAAGCCTGCTTTTTCGGTCGTGAATTTCCGCTTATACTCCTCTGAATAGAGTTCCCCTGCATACTCCAACGGCTTTCCCTTGACGAGCGTTGCCGTCTGTCTTTCATCGAACCCGACAAGGCGGCAGAGGTTTTCGATACGGAGCATTTCACGGAAATAGGGAAACCATGCCGCCGCCCTTGCGATTACCGTTTTCAGAAACAGGCGGCAAATAGCCGTCCCCGACAGGGTGTGCAGAGGGGCTTGCCCCTTGCCTTATTGGGAAATTTTCAGCGATACGGAGTATTGCGGCTCGGAAAATTCCCTAATAAGCTACGGCATTTTCCGCGCAAATACCTGTATGGGGTGTCTGTGATTAGACCTGCTTCAGTCCGTTTACTTATATACTTTATGGCATTTGGTGAATGGTGGTGGTTGCCATTTCTTGGATGACCGCCTTTGCCCGTTGCCTACGCTTGTTTTCAAGTGCAATCATTGTAACTGCTGTATAGACCAACGGGATGCCCCTCCCTATAATTAGGGAGAGGGTGGCAAAGGGTTTCGGGCAGACCGAAACATAAACTTGCTACCCTCCAAAATAAAGGAAACCTATTTTGAGCAACTCAGATTACTCAAACAAGGAACATACGTTAGAAAGACGGAATTAAGACAAGAATCTATCCGAAGCGAAAGGGCGATGCAGCATAGCCGTCCAACCTTGAAACCGTCAAATCCGTATGCCTACTTTGCGAATGGGATTTGTTTCGCTTCTTCTGCTATGCTAAATTACCCTCCTGCGCTTTCCAAGCGAACTGATGATGGGTTAAAAATCCGATGATTTGACGGATGGCATATTCAATTCATTGTTATTGAATTACTTATATCTTCATCAAGTTCTCATCAAACCACTTACGAAAAGAGAAACTCATCATTTGCAGAGTCGGCTCGCTTTGCCTGTCCTGTTCATTCCTTCTTTTCATCGGTAAAATACTTCTGATAAGTATTCGATGAGAGTATAAGTGTCTATATTTCAATATAATTATATACTTATTCATCAATTCATCAAAAATAAAGGTATATTTTTCCGAAAAGCATTGTTCTTGGTTCGCTTCGTGCCTACCGTACTAACAGCACCACCCACCTCCGAATGGTAGCGCGAACAGATATGTTTTTTCTTTTCGCCGGTACATAATCTTATCCAATAGCATCTTACGGACCTTTGAAGCCCCGAACGATTCGATACGGAACGCGAGAGCGACAACCATATCAAGGCTGTAAACATCAACTCCATAGCCGTTCGACAAATGCAGGTAGCGTTTGGTTTCGTATTCTTTCAGAACTCTGCTCTTGTAAACAGCCTTTATCCCTGCACGGACTGTCGGGGCGATAATCCCGAACAGTTCCACAAGTTCAAATTCTGACATCCATATATTGGCGGTATCGGTCGGTAGGGCGATATTGCCCTGCCCGTCCATTGTAATGACGCTTCTTCTCTCTTTCATCGGTATTCGGTTTTATAGGTTATCAAATAGCACTGCAAATGCTTTTCTCCATATCCTCCAGCTTGTGCGACAGGGTTTCCATATCCTGACTAATCTTCTGATTCGTTATTTTGGCGTATATCTGCGTGGTCTTTATGTTGGTATGCCCTAACAGACGGCTGACGGTTTCAATGGGTACACCGTGCGATAAAAGCACAGTCGTGGCGTTCGTATGTCTTGCAACGTGCGTGCTGAGCCGTGTCTTGAAACCGCATAGTTTGCCGATTTCTTTCAGGACCTTATTGCAACTGCCGTTGCTCGGAACTGGGAACACTCGGTTATCCCTCGTCAGTCCCTTGTACTTCTCGATGATTCGCAGGGGAACTTCCAACAGGCGAATGTTGGATTCCGTATTGGTTTTCTTTCTTCGGGTGATTATCCATAAGTTACCGTCAAAGAATGTTTGCAGGTTATCGGTGGTTAGGTTCTTCACATCGGAATATGCCAACCCCGTGAACACCGAAAACAGAAACAAGTCCCTTACAAGCTCGTGCGTCTTGTTCTTCATCGGAGCATCCATGAGTGTCTGTATCTCCTGTTGGGTAAGATACCCCCTGTCCACGCTTTCGGGAGAATTAATATACCCTGCAAAGGGATTGAACGGCAGACGTCCGTCATTCCTCGCTATCGAAATGATGTGCTTCAACACAATCATATAGCCCCACACGGTATTGGTGCGACACCTCTTCACGGTGCGCAGAAAATACTCGAAGTCATTAATAAACGTGAGATTCAACTCTTTTAGGGGAATATCCTCACGCCTGTAGGTATGGGGCAGAAACTCCCGTATATGCTTGCAGACGGTCTGATAACGGTTAAATGTCCCTTTGGCTCTGCTATGCCCGACCTTTTTCGCAAACTCGGCATTGTGCTGCTCAAAGAGTTTCAGCAAGGTTTCCTGCTTGATACCGATGCCGAGATAGGCATCTTTCAGTTTGGCAGCGGTTACATACCCATCCGTCTGCATCAGTTCTTGGTATCGGCGGTTCACCTCCACCCGAATCTTGTCAACGGCAAGATTGATTCTCTGCGCTTCGACACTCTTGCCCGAAGCACGGTTGTTCTTCACGTCCCACAAGTGTGGCGGAACGTCCATCTTGCAGCTGAACTGTTTAATCTCTCCGTCCACCGTAAGGCGGCACATCAGTGGCAGGTTTCCGTTGGGCTTTGCACTGCCTTTCTTCACGTAGAATAAGACCTTGAATGTACTTCGCATAACTCACTTCTTTTTTGGGTGACAAAATTAGTTTACCGTGAGTTACCGACAGCTACGCAAAATTACGCAAATCGCAGAAAAACAGATGCTTATTCTGAAAGTTTACACATTACGGCAGTAATGATGTGGTAACTGAACTCTTGCGTTGTATGGCTTTTGAATGTCTTTATACGACCTTCTCCACATCAAAGACAAAAGCGTAACGACCACTCTTTCAGTTGAATCGCTACGCTTTTCTCAAATTTACTTTTTTGCTATCTGTTTATTTTAAAAGGTGAATAACTTCCTCAGGCTGCCTGCCTGAGGTTACCGCAAAGATACGATTAAAAGCCTTCTAATATACTATTAAAAGGCTTTTAATTATATATTGTAAGCCTTTTAATCATATCTCGGTCATAGGCTCATCACGGGTAACCCTACGGACAAGCCCGCCATCCCCGCCAAGAAACAGTCCCAAGCATGCATACATATACCGTTGTTTTTACAATTATTGCATATAAAAGAATAAAAAAATTCTCATTTCTGTATATTCTTTCCAAAATATTCCCTACTTTTGCGCCGTTCTAAGAATAATTATACAGAAAGATGAAAAAGAAAGCTAATCGGTTAGATGCCATCAAGATGATAATCTCAAGCAAAGACATCAGTTCTCAGGAAGAATTGTTGCAGGCTTTGGGGAAAGAGGGCTTTGAACTGACGCAAGCCACCTTGTCGCGCGACTTAAAGCAACTGAAAGTAGCCAAAGCGGCCAATATGAACGGGAAATATGTATATGTACTGCCTAACAACATCATGTACAAACGCAGCAACGACCAAAGCGCCAGCGAAATGCTGATGACCAGCGGGTTCGTTTCACTTCATTTCTCCAAGAATATCGCCGTCATCCGCACCCGTCCGGGCTATGCCAGCAGCATGGCCTACGACATCGACAACCGCGAATGTCCCGCCGTACTGGGCACTATCGCCGGGGACGATACGATAATGATGGTGCTGCACGAGGCTGCATCCCATGAAGAGGTGCGTGTTTTTCTGTCACAAATCATTCCTAACATGAAGTAAGTCAGTATAACTATAATATAACGAAATAAAAGAAATGGATTCGAAACAAATTGATGTGATGGTAGCTGATGCCTCACATGAAGTTTACGTGGATAAGATTTTGGATACCATCCGAGAAGCTGCCAAGGTACGCGGAACGGGCATCGCAGAACGCACGCATGAATACGTAGCGACTAAAATGAAAGAAGGAAAAGCTATCATAGCTTTGTGTGGAGAGGAATTCGCCGGTTTCACTTACATCGAGAGTTGGGGAAACAAGCAATATGTAGCTACATCGGGACTTATCGTACATCCCGACTACCGCGGCCTGGGACTTGCAAAACGCATTAAGACGGCTTCTTTCCGCCTGGCACGCCTGCGATGGCCCAAGGCCAAGATTTTCAGTCTGACCAGCGGGGCTGCTGTCATGAAGATGAATACCGAACTGGGCTACGTACCGGTTACTTTCAATGAGCTGACAGACGACGAGTCTTTCTGGAAAGGTTGCGAGGGCTGCATCAACCATGACATATTAGTAGCCAAAAACCGGAAGTTCTGCATCTGCACGGCAATGCTTTACGACCCGAATTTACACGAAGAAGATAAAATATAAATAAATGAGGAATTATGAATGAAGAATGAAGAATTTGGCTGCGCTTTATGCTGCATAGTAATTCTTCATTCTTAATTCTTCACTCTTAATTTAAAACTTATGGAAGCAAAGAAGAAAAAAGTAGTGGTCGCATTCAGCGGTGGTCTGGATACTTCATTCACGGTTATGTATCTGGCTAAAGAGAAAGGATACGAAGTATATGCGGCTTGCGCCAACACCGGTGGTTTCAGCCCCGAGCAGTTGAAAACCAACGAGGAAAACGCCTACAAGTTGGGTGCCGTAAAATATATCACTTTGGACGTAACGCAGGAATATTACGAAAAGAGTTTGAAATACATGGTATTCGGCAATGTGTTGCGTAACGGCACTTATCCCATATCCGTAAGTTCCGAACGTATCTTCCAGGCATTGGCCATTGCACGCTATGCCAACGAAATAGGCGCAGATGCCATTGCGCATGGGTCTACCGGTGCGGGCAACGACCAGATACGCTTCGACATGACTTTCCTTGTAATGGCTCCGGGCGTGGAAATCATCACCTTGACACGCGACATGGCATTGAGCCGCCAGGAAGAGATAGACTATCTGAACAAACACGGCTTTGCAGCCGACTTCGCCAAACTGAAATATTCCTATAACGTAGGTTTGTGGGGTACTTCCATTTGCGGCGGTGAGATTCTGGATTCCGCACAGGGACTTCCCGAAAGCGCTTACCTGAAACATTGTACAAAAGAAGGCAGCGAGCAGTTGCGCCTGACCTTTGAAAAGGGTGAACTTAAAGCGGTCAATGATGAAAAGTTTGACGACCCCATCAAAGCCATCCAGAAGGTAGAGGAAATCGGCGCGGCTTACGGCATCGGCCGTGACATGCACGTGGGCGATACGATTATCGGTATCAAAGGCCGTGTAGGTTTTGAAGCCGCCGCTCCCATGCTGATTATCGGCGCGCACAAGTTCCTTGAGAAATACACATTGAGCAAATGGCAGCAATACTGGAAAGACCAGGTAGCCAACTGGTACGGCATGTTCCTGCACGAAAGCCAATACCTGGAGCCGGTAATGCGCGATATTGAAGCCATGCTGGAGTCTTCTCAGCGCAATGTAAACGGTACCGCCATTCTCGAACTCCGTCCGCTCAGCTTCTTCACCGTAGGCGTGGAGAGTGAAGACGACCTTGTAAAGAACAAATTCGGCGAATACGGCGAAATGCAGAAAGGCTGGACTGCGGAAGACGCCAAAGGCTTCATCAAAGTGACCTCTACCGCACTGCGCGCCTATTACTCAAACCACAAAGACGAAAAAGAAAACATCTGATATGGAAAAGAAACTGACACGTTCCGTCAACGACAAAATGCTTGGCGGTGTATGTAGCGGCCTCGCCAAATACTTCGGTCTGGACCCTACACTGGTACGCTTGGGATATGCCTTTCTCTCAATATTCACTGCCGGGTTTCCCGGAATCGTGCTCTACATTTTGGCCTGTATCATCATACCTAAAGACACTGCAATATGATTAAAGTAGGAATCATCGGCGGAGCCGGATACACGGCAGGCGAACTGATACGCCTGTTGCTGAATCATCCCGAAGCGGAAATCGTATTCATCAACAGCTCGAGTAATGCCGGCAACAAAATTACCGACGTACACGAAGGACTGTACGGAGAAACAGATTTAGTATTCACCGACGAACTTCCGTTGGACGAGATTGATGTGCTTTTCTTCTGCACGGCACATGGCGACACCAAGAAATTCATGGAAAGCCATAACCTGCCGGAAGACTTGAAAATAATCGACCTCTCCATGGACTATCGCATCAAGAGCGATGACCATGACTTTATTTACGGACTGCCCGAGTTGAACCGCCGGGCTACCTGTACGGCAAAGCATGTTGCCAATCCCGGATGCTTCGCAACCTGCATCCAGCTGGGATTGCTTCCGCTTGCCAAGCACCTGATGCTGAACGATGACATTATCGTGAATGCCATCACCGGCAGTACCGGTGCGGGCGTCAAGCCGGGAGCGACAAGCCACTTCAGCTGGCGCAACAACAACATGAGTGTGTACAAAGCTTTCGAGCACCAGCACGTGCCCGAAATCAAGCAATCGCTCAAACAGCTCCAGAACAGCTTTGATTCGGACATCGATTTCATCCCCTACCGCGGCGATTTTCCCCGCGGCATTTTTACCACTATCGTGATAAAGACCAAAGTGGCGCTGGAAGAGATTGTCCGTATGTACGAAGAGTATTACGCCAAAGACTCCTTTACGCATATCGTCGACAAGAACATAGATTTGAAGCAGGTTGTCAACACCAACAAATGCCTTATACATTTGGAAAAGCACGGTGACAAGCTTCTTATCATTTCCTGTATAGACAACTTGCTGAAAGGAGCCAGCGGCCAAGCCGTACACAACATGAATCTGATGTTCAATTTGGAAGAAACGGTCGGCCTCAAACTGAAGCCCAGCGCTTTCTAAAGCATTTTTAATTTGTAATCAGTTACTAAAAGAATGAAACTATTCGATGTATATCCCCTTTTCGACATTAATATTGTCAAAGGAAAAGGCTGCCATGTATGGGACGACAAAGGTACGGAATACCTCGACCTCTACGGCGGTCATGCGGTAATCTCTATCGGGCATGCACATCCGCATTACGTAGAGATGATCAGCAAACAAGTAGCCACACTCGGATTCTATTCCAACTCCGTTATCAACAAACTGCAGCAGCAACTGGCAGAACGGTTGGGCAAGGTCTGCGGATACGACGATTACTCCCTGTTCCTTATCAACAGCGGAGCCGAAGCCAACGAGAACGCGTTGAAACTCGCTTCGTTCTATAACGGACGGACACGCGTGGTATCTTTCTCAAAGGCTTTCCACGGACGGACTTCATTGGCAGTAGAGATGACCGACAATCCTAAAATCATCGCCCCTATCAATAACTGTGGACACGTAACCTATCTCCCGCTGAACGACATAGAGGCAATGAAAGCCGAACTGTCAAAAGGCGATGTATGCGCCGTAATCATCGAAGGCATTCAGGGAGTGGGCGGCATACAGCTACCGACCGATGAGTTTATGCAAGCTCTGCGTGAAACCTGTACCAAATACAATACCATACTGGTTCTGGATGAAATCCAAAGCGGTTACGGACGTAGCGGCAAGTTCTTTGCCCACCAGTACAACGGCATTAAAGCCGACATCATCACCGTAGCCAAAGGTATAGGCAACGGCTTCCCGATGGCAGGCGTACTTATCAGTCCGATGTTCACTCCTGTCTACGGACAGCTTGGAACGACTTTCGGCGGCAACCATCTGGCTTGTAGCGCAGCGCTTGCCGTATTGGATGTCATCGAGCAGGAAGAACTCGTAGCCAACGCTGCCAAAACAGGCGCATACCTGCTGGAAGAACTGAAGAAATTCCCGCAAATCAAAGAAGTGCGCGGACGCGGATTGATGATCGGTCTTGAATTTGAAGAACCTATCAAAGAACTGCGTCTGAAATTACTGAAAGAACAACATGTGTTTACGGGTGTCAGCGGTACGAACGTACTCCGCCTATTACCGCCTCTATGCCTCGGCATGGACGAAGCGAACCTCTTCCTGGAACGTTTTAAGAAAATACTTTGATATTTGAAGAATAATCAGCCGACAAAAGAGACGACCGAAAGAAGAATACCTTCCTGTTTCGGTCGTTTTTTATAGAAAATCCATACCTTTGCCGGAAGACAACATTTTAAATTACAAGATGATATGAAAACAGCAATTATCGGTGCAGGAAATATGGGCGGGTCTATCGCCCGCGGTTTGGCCAAAGGAACCATCATCCCGGCCAATGACATCATTGTTTCTAATCCTACGCAAAGTAAATTGGATGTACTGAAGGCAGAATTCCCGGCGTTGCAAACCACACGCGACAATCAGGAAGCTGTGACCGGAGCCGAGCTTATCATACTCGCCGTTAAACCGTGGCTGATGAAGTCCGTAGTGAGCGAACTCAAACTGAAAAGCAAACAGATACTTATCTCCGTGGCGGCCGGCATACCTTTCGAGGAGTTGGCGCACTATGTGGCAGATAAAGAAATGACTATGTTCCGCCTCATCCCCAACACCGCTATCAGCGAGATGGAGAGCATGACGCTTATCTCCAGCCGGAATGCAAGCAAAGAACAGGAACAACTGCTGCTCGACATCTTCAACCAGATGGGACTTGCCATGCTGATTCCCGAGGAGAAAATAGCGGCCGCCACCGCCATGACTTCCTGCGGTATTGCTTACGTACTGAAATATATCCAGGCCGCCATGCAAGCCGGAATAGAGATGGGCATTTACCCCAAGGACGGAATGCGCATGATAGCCCAATCGGTAAAAGGCGCCGCCGAACTGATACTGAACAACGATACGCATCCCAGTGTGGAGATTGACAAAGTATGCACTCCCGGCGGAATTACAATCAAGGGCATCAACGAGCTGGAGCACCGGGGATTCTCCTCCGCCATTATCAATGCCATAAAAGCAAGTAAATAACAGAACTAATCCACTTAATACGAACCACATGGACGAACAGATTAAACAAATCGCCGAACGCCTGCGCGGATTGCGCGACGTATTGGAGCTGACTACCGAAGACATCGCCCGCGATTGCGACATCTCGGCAGAAGAATACCGTCTTGCAGAAACGGGAGAGTTTGACATCTCCGTAAGCATGCTGCAAAAGATAGCCCGCCGTTACGGCATCGCGCTGGACGCATTGATGTTCGGCGAAGAACCGAAAATGAGCAGCTACTTCCTTACCCGTGCAGGAAAAGGAACCAGCATCGAGCGTACAAAAGCCTATAAATACCAATCACTGGCCGCCGGCTTCATGAACCGCAACGCCGATCCGTTCATCGTTACCGTAGAGCCCAAATCGGAAAACGAGCCGATACATTACAACAGCCACTCGGGACAGGAATTCAACCTCGTTCTGGAAGGCCGCATGATGCTGAGTATCGACGGCAAAGATTTAATTTTAAACGAAGGAGACAGTTTGTATTTCAACTCCAAACTGCCTCACGGCATGAAAGCGCTGGACGGAAAGAAAGTACGGTTCCTTGCTGTAATCATGTAACAACATAAATGAAGAATGAAGAACGAAGAATGAAGAACGGGGTGTATGCTTATGCCGTACATCAGGTTCTTAATACCCAATTCCCCATTCTTAATCCCTAAAGTTATGGTAGAAAGATTTTTATCGCAAACGTCCTTCACTTCTCAAGAGGACTTTATCAAGAATTTAAAGATTAATGTACCGGAGAATTTCAACTTCGGTTATGATGTAGTGGATGCCTGGGCTGCCGAACAACCCGACAAGCCTGCATTGCTCTGGACCAACGACAAGGGCGAACAAATCCAGTTCTCATTTGCCGACATGAAGCGCTATACGGACATGACGGCTTCCTATTTCCGGAGTCTCGGCATCGGGCACGGGGATATGGTAATGCTGATTCTGAAACGCCGTTATGAGTTCTGGTTCAGCATCATCGCACTGCACAAACTGGGTGCCGTCGTTATTCCCGCCACACATTTACTCACCAAGAAAGATATTGTATACCGATGCAATGCCGCAGACATCAAGATGATTGTCTGTGCAGGCGAAAGCGTCATTACCGACCATATCACCGCCGCCATGCCGGATTCTCCGAGTGTGAAGAAGCTGGTGAGTGTAGGTCCGGAGATAGCCGAAGGCTTTGAGGATTTCCACAAAGGCATAGCCGATGCCGCCCCGTTCGTAAGACCGGAACACGCCAACAGCAACGATGACATTTCCTTGATGTACTTCACCAGCGGAACCACCGGCGAGCCGAAGATGGTAGCCCACGACTTCACGTATCCTTTGGGACATATCGTTACCGGAAGTTTCTGGCATAATCTGCATGAAAACAGCCTGCATCTCACCATTGCCGATACAGGTTGGGGAAAAGCCGTATGGGGCAAACTGTACGGGCAGTGGATAGCCGGTGCCAACATCTTTGTATACGACCACGAGAAATTCACTCCCGCCGATATTCTGACAAAGATACAGGACTATCACGTCACCTCGCTTTGCGCGCCGCCTACCATCTTCCGGTTCCTGATTCACGAAGACCTGACGAAGTACGACCTCTCGTCATTGCAATATTGCACCATTGCCGGCGAAGCGCTGAATCCCGCCGTATTCAATACATTCAGGAAACTGACAGGCATCAAACTGATGGAAGGCTTCGGACAGACCGAAACCACCCTTACCGTAGCCACCATGCCGTGGATGCAACCCAAGCCGGGCAGCATGGGACTTCCGAACCCGCAATACGATGTAGACCTGATAGACTATGACGGCCGTTCGGTAGAAGCCGGTGAACAAGGACAGATTGTAATCCGCACCGACAAAGGCAAACCGCTCGGTCTGTTCAAAGAATATTATCGAGACGCCAACCGCACCCATGAAGCATGGCACGATAACATCTACTATACCGGCGACGTTGCCTGGAAAGACGAGGACGGTTATCTCTGGTTCGTGGGACGCGCCGACGACGTTATCAAGAGCAGCGGTTACCGCATCGGCCCGTTCGAAGTGGAAAGCGCCCTGATGACGCATCCCGCGGTTATAGAATGCGCCATTACCGGAGTGCCCGATGAAATCCGGGGACAAGTGGTGAAAGCTACCATCGTACTGTCCAAAGAATATAAGGACCGTGCAGGAGAAGAACTGATTAAGGAGTTGCAGAACCACGTAAAGAAAGTGACCGCACCTTACAAGTATCCGCGCGTCATAGAGTTTGTAGACGAACTTCCCAAAACCATCAGCGGTAAAATACGCCGTGTGGAAATCCGGAAGAACGATGAGAAATAACCGCTTCGAACAAAGAAGAGGTATACAAGGTTTATAAAAGAAAGGAATGTGCCGAAATAATGATTAACATATCATTTTGGCACATTCCCTTTATTTTTAGGGATGAGACTTACCGTTTCCGCACTATATCCTGCAAACGGAAAAAGGCATCCGAATAACGCGCTCCCCACAATTCATATCTTTCACACTGCGTTTCCACCTTACGTGAAAAGTTATCCCAGCTTTTCTTCTCTACCGGCGACCAGACATTCTCGGCCAACGCCGCCATACGGGGAAAGAGAGAAAACTCCACTTTCCATGTAGTGGGAATATACTCCGTCCATAGGCACCCTTGCGCGCCCCAGATAAGTTCAGTCTGTCGGTCAGTCAAAGAATCGGGAACAATTTGGAACTCATACACCTTCTCCAATGATAAAGGTCCTCTCGGCCCTATCTCGGATTGTGTACGGCTTTCTTTCATGTTGAAATACGACCATGCCGAACAGGCAAATATGGCACGGTGCCCGGTTTTCAATGCTTTCACGCCATAGTTCGGACGGCGCCAATTCATGATAATGCAATCCTCGGATATACCGCCTTCCAGTATCTCGTCCCAGCCGACAAGCGTTTTCCCTTTAGCGTTGACAACATCCTGTACATAATGGATAAAATAGCTTTGCAAGGCTTTCTCGTCAGCCAGGCCATGGTCGCGCATGAACCGTTGCGTTTGCTCGGATTCCTGCCACCAGCGTTTGGCGCATTCATCACCCCCCACATGGATGTATTGCCCGGGAAATAAGTCGCACAGTTCCGAGAATACATCTTTCAGAAAGTCGAAAACTTCCGGTTTAGGAGCAAGCACATTATTGAATTTATTGAAGATTCCCCAGGTAAGCGCACATTTCTTCGGCTCATCCGGTGTAGTGCTGAATTGAGGATAAGTGGCAAGCACAGCCATGCAATGCCCGGGAATGTCAATCTCCGGTATAACGGTGATGTATCGCTCGGCGGCATATCGCACCACCTCGCGGACGTCTTCGTGAGTGTAGTAACCGCCATAAGGAAGCGGCTGATACTTTCCCGGATACAGTCCTTCTATTTCCCCTTCGCGCACAGAACCTTTCGCCGTCAGCTCAGGCCGGCACTTCATCTCTACACGCCAGGCCTGGTCGTCCGTAAGATGCCAATGAAAATAATTCAGTTTGTGCAAAGCAAGATAGTCTATATACTTCTTGATAAACTCTACCGGAAAGAAATGGCGTACCACATCCAGATGCATCCCCCGATAAGCGAAACGGGGATAATCCACGACCTTGGCCGCTGCAAGAATCGGCAATACACCGGCTCGTACGGGCAACATCTGAATCAAAGTCTGTACCCCGTAAAATACGCCTGCCGCATCATTTCCTTCAATACGGATACCCGTACCGGGAATAACTTCCAGCCGATAACCTCCGGAAACTTCACCGTTGTTCCGATTGACCAGAACGATACCGTTTACCGCCTTATCAGCCGTACGCTTTTTCCCCTTCTTTGGCACATCGACCCGCAGAGGGATACCTAAATAACGATTTGTATAATCGGCAAGAAAATCAGCCGACGCAACCAGGGAAGAATCGGACACGCGAACAAGCATGCCTCTTTCAATTTGAACCGTCCCCTCGCCGGCAACGGTTATCTCCGCCGGTTCGGGAATAATGCTGAACTGTTTCTCCTGAGCCTGTCCGGCAAGTGCGGAGATTGCAAAGATTGCAGTCATAAATTTCCTGAATAACATAGATGATGAATTATTAACTTTGCAAATATAAGCTTTTTATGTAGATAAAACGATAAAAGGACTATATTTGCACGTGAATCGGGCTTTGCAAAAAGAATCCAATCACTAACGAAGAACGCCACGACACATGGGTAGTAGAATGCGGGCAGGAAGAGAGATGTTTCTCTTAATGATTATCCTGTTCCTGTCCGGCCATATATGCGCGCAAGATAGCTATATCCACCGCCTCGGCATTGAAGGCCGACCGGGATATATATTCCCCACCAGCTCTTTCCTGCGGGGCGAAAATGATATGCGCAAAAGACTGGGTTCCGCCTGCTCCGCCCATCTGAAATACTCATTCCAACTGCAACCGGGTACGGCCGCCGACCGAGTATACGGAAGTTCTTATCAGGGAATAGGAGTAGGCTATTTCGATTTCGGCAACCGCAGGGAGATGGGAACGCCTGTCGCCCTCTACGCTTTTCAAGGCGCGCGTATTGCCAGGTTCACTCCCCGCTTATCACTTAATTACGAATGGGGATTCGGCGCATCTTTCGGCTGGAAACCATACGATTACCTCGCCAACGCCAATAATACCGTTATAGGAACCAAAGTCAATGCATATCTCAATGCCGGAATTCATCTGAACTGGATACTGTCTCCGCGGTTCGACCTCAATATCGGCGCAGCGGCGGTACATTTCTCTAACGGCAATACCCAATATCCCAATACCGGTTTGAATACGGTAGATTTTAAAATCGGAGTGGTATATAATTTCAATCGGGATATAGACAAAGCGTTACAACCGTCACAACAAATTCCGGTTCCGTCATTCCCCAGGCATGTCAGTTATGACCTGACACTGTTCGGTTCGTGGCGGAGGAAAGCTATCGATGTACCGGGTGGACAGGTCCCGGCTCCCGACAAATATGCCGTAGCAGGATTCTGCTTTGCCCCTATGTATAATTTCGGGTATAAGTTCCGCGCAGGAGTATCTTTGGATGGTGTGTATGATGCAAGCGCCAATATTTACGCCAAAGATTACATTACCCCGCTCGACGGCGGCAATGAGGAAGACGCGTTCGGTATTCCCCCGCTTCGCAAGCAACTTTCATTGGGTGTATCCGCACGTGGAGAATGGGTGATGCCTTATTTCACTGTCGGCATAGGTTTCGGCGCCAATATCCTGCATGGCGGTGGCGACCTTCAATCATTCTACCAAATATTGGCTCTCAAAATTGACATGACCCGCGACACCTTTCTGCACATAGGATATAACCTGAAAGATTTCCATGAGCCCAACTACCTGATGCTCGGTATAGGTTATCGGTTTAATAATAAACGTCCCCGTCTGTATCATTAATCCGGACGAATACGCAACATCTCATTTTGACTATAGTGAAAAAGTTTTTTGATATATGGCAAAATGAATTATCACAGTAGAGAAAAACGATTAGAGTATGTATTCAGCAGAAATGCTGTTTATGCAAGATACCCTTTCACCTTTCATATCTTTCTATTTATGCGGGTTAGCGGGTGAAGGGGTACCAAATGTATTGATTTGATTTCATAAGAGTGTCGCTTCCTCCGTCCTGCAAGGCGAAATAATTCATCTCGCGGGATAGATTTATTCATCCCACGAAACAAAATTATCCGTCTCATAAGATGAATCCATCCATCCCGTGAGATGATTTTAAAGGATTTACGGGTTGTGCCTGTAATATACCTGCGGGAAAAGAAAAAGCTCCGCAAATCATTGATTTACAGAGCTTTTATAAAACATTTGTACTCGAAGCGGGAGTATTTAATATAAAACATTACGCAACTCCACAAAAACGTATAAATTGATAATCAGGATATTATAAGACAAATTAGAGTCGCGGCAAATTGTAAAAAGTGACATAAAATTGCATTAAGGTGACATTTAAGTGACACAAAACTTTTCCATGTCACCTTTAATCATTATCTTTGTAATACGATTTAAAACATTATAGTTATGGCAAAGATTGACTACATTAAAACCTCAAAAGTTCGTGAGGATGGCAAAGCGGAACTCATTGTTCGCTTTTACGTTTCAAAAACTTTTAGACCGCAATTCAAAAGCGGTTTGTTTCTCAACCCTGACCGTCTTATAAACCTCGATGAAGGTAAAACAGAGCGTTGTCGCCGTTATGAAATTGATGTACCCAAACTCGGCAAGCTAAATTTTGCAGAGGTTAAGGAATTAACCGAAGTGAGAAAGAAGTTTTCCCTATTCCTTGCACGTTTGCAAGCGATATGCGACACAACAGCGGAAAAACACGCAGACGAACTTACTTCCGATTGGATTGAAACTTCATTGCGCCTTATCAATAAAGCAAATACCAACACTGAGGAAATCAATTATCAAACCATTTGTGCATTAATGGAGCAGGAACGGAAAGAAGCTATCGAAGAAGAAGCTAAAGCCAATAAGGTGTCATTCTTTGACTTGCTTACCGACTTCCGCAACAATTCAAAAAAGAAGGTAAACGGCAAGCGTGAGGGCGACAAATCGGACGTGTGGAAAAAAAACTTTGACGTATTAATACGTGCGCTTCGTAGATATGAAATGTTTGTCCAGCTGTCAGACAAGCAGCGCAAAGATTTCATACTTGATATTGACACAATTAATAACGAAACACTGGAGGATATAGAATCATTCTTACGCAATGAACATACTTTGCTTGGAGAATATCCAAAAATATTTCAGAAGATACCAGCCTCCACCGATACAAAACGCAGAAGCCCGAAACCGCAACCACGTGGCAATAATACGATTTGCGCCTTATTCAACAAACTAAAAGCGTTCTTTAATTGGCTCAATGAAAAGAAAATCACATCAAATAACCCCTTTGTCGGTTATGAAGGTGTAGTATCGGAGAAATACGGCACTCCCTATTATATCACACTGGAGGAACGCAACCAAATAGCGGACTTTGATTTGTCGGCACATCCACAACTTGCTATCCAGCGAGATATATTTATTTTTCAATGCTGTATCGGCTGCCGTGTATCTGATTTGATGAGGTTAAAAGAAAGCAATATCATAGACGGAGCAGTGGAATACATTCCTACCAAAACAAAGAAAGAAAAACAAAAAACGGTTAGTGTACCTCTAAATGATAGAGCAACAGAAATACTTAATCGCTACAAAGGGAAAGGCATGGAAAAGATTCTTCCATTTATTAGCGCACAGAAATATAACGATGCTATCAAAGAGATATTTACAGCATGTGGCATCACACGTAATGTAACGGTAACAGATAGTGTTACCGGGGAAGAGATTCAACGCCCAATAAACGAGGTAGCCTCGTCCCACATGGCAAGACGATGCTTTGTTGGGAATTTGTATCAAAAAGTTCAAGATCCCAATTTGATAGCTTCGATGAGCGGACACGCAGAAGGTAGTAAGGCATTTGCTCGATATAGAGCTATCAGCAAAGAAACAAAGGAAAAAACAGTAAGTCTTATTAATTAATAAGGAGGTAGATATGTTCTACATTTGTGTGATTATTTGGTTAGTCCTTTCCGTTTGGAAAGAAATGACAGGAAAGAACGTTTTTTGACTATGGAGGTTAAATATGGAAAGCATTAAAGATTTTAAGCGGAAATATACAACGTTGTGGTTGTTCTTTAAAGGAATACCACAAATGGCAATCGGTATGGGAATTAATAAAGAAAAACAGGTATTCGTTTACGATACCCCACCTTATAAATTCAGAGAGAATTATCGAAAAGAATTTGATGCGATTCTAAGCCAAGCCGAAGATTATTATCTTTCGTGCATGGTTGATGAAATAGAACTGGAGGATGAGATTATAAGAAACATAGATTTAATCCCCTCAATAAAGAAATCAATAAAGGACGGAGGATATTGTGAATACCCCAAAGTAGAGCCACGAAATTTTCCATGGCTAAAGAGTTTGCTTGAAGCGCAAATAATCAGCAATTTAGAGTTTGACCTCGCTTGCAATCATATTAGATATTGCGCGGAAACGATGGAAAGTAATGTGCAAACATTATGTAAACTTCTAAAAAGGCATGGGAATGCTACTGCACAACCCAAAGCAGAGGAACAGCAACAAGAAAGCGAATCCAATTCCTTCATAGAAAACGAAAACTGTATGACAGCAGATGATTTATTATTGCGCATTTTCTTTGGTAAACATCTTACTGATTTTCTCAAAGAAGCCCAAACATGCAAGAACGGAACGGAAGTTGCACGCCTTGTAAACAGGTACATTGACGAATATAAATTAGACACAGACAAAACGTATCGGAAAAAGCCCCTACATGATGTGTTATTTGCGAAAGGGGTAATCAAGATAAAACAAAGTGCGTGGAATGATGCAATAAAATAACTCCCTAAATCGTTTTTTTATCGGTCTAAAAGAGCGATAATCGGTTATTTACTGGTTATTTATCGGTCTGTATTTCAAAGCCTTGCAATTCGTTTTGCAGGGCTTTACTTTTGTGTCAGCCAAAGGGAATAAAGCTGTATTTCCGTTTGATGGCAGTAGAAAAATGCAATCCGTCAGCAAAGAACGCAGGACTACTCAAATGCTCTAAATACAAATAACTATGAGCATACAAGAAATTATAAAAAGTGGCGCAAACATATCTATTACCGTGAGTGCGCTTGATTTGAAAGAGTTCGCCTTGTCGCTTATTAGCGAACATGAAGAAGAAAAGAAAAGCAATATTCCAGCCCCCGAAACCTATCTCACACAAGACGAGGTAGCGGCAAAACTGCAAGTAGATAAAAGTACACTTTGGCGGTGGGACAAATCCGGGTATCTGAATAAGGTACGTGTTGGCGGCAAAGTTCGTTATCGCTTATCCGATGTAACTAAACTTATGGAGGGTTAAACTATGGCAGAAAAAACAAAGGCTGCCAAAACAGCAGCCCCGAAGATTGACGAAACAAATGTACATAATCCTAATGACTTGTGCAAAGTTCTTGAATACTTCCGCTATACGGTAGGCACAACTTTAGATTGCTTCTTTGCTACTGGTGTACTTCGCAATTGCATCACATGGTATGTGCGTGACTTAGAAAACATGGGATTGTTGCAGGCTATCTATGTAGCGAAAGATAGACGGACCCACTTTTTGGCAAAACATTATAGTGCCGACCCGTTAAAATGGCAAAAGCAATCACAAGACACACAATTAGATTTATTTGGGGAGGGTTAACTATGGGAGTGAATGTATTACAAGAACTATCCGCAGAACAAGCCAGGTTCAGAGAGGAAATAATAGAGGACAGATTTAAGTATAAAAATCATGTTCTGGACTTATCGCAACCAATCAATGAGCCAAAGTTTTTGTTTAATATCGGCAATATTCCATCAATCCCGGCAGGTGAACTTATCGGGATTAAAGGACGTGCCAAACAAGGGAAAAGCCAATGGGAATATATTCTTATTTCCGTAATGCTTTCCGGCATTTCCAAAGGTGATGTTATGCCTTTACAAGACCGCTACAAGATTTTATTATTCGATACGGAACAATCACAAGCAAGTCTAAAGAAATGCTGTCAGAGAGCCTTAAAATTTGCCGGACTTCCTACCGATAAAAACGATACACGCTTTCTCCCTTTTTTCATGCGTCCCTTAACCATTGAGGAACGCAAGCAGACAATAGAAGATGCCATTAAGGAGGAAAACCCCGATATTATTTTCATTGACGGTGTACGTGATTTGTTGCA
>ULWJ01048976.1_pt1 | contig 21893 bp, 7 predicted proteins | sample 1960221 | NCBI WGS metagenome assembly ULWJ01 (sample SAMEA4835809, study PRJEB28245) | human gut metagenome | biome: gut microbiome; material: fecal sample | place: Denmark | collected 2008 | reverse complement strand
ATAAATATTATCGCAGTACGCCGCTTGTACGCGCTTACGGACTGGAAAAAGCGCTCGGAACTCCGGCACATATCTATTTCAAGAACGAAAGTGTCAGCCCGATCGGTTCTCATAAACTGAACTCTGCGCTGGCTCAGGCATATTATTGCAAAGAAGAAGGCGTCACGAACGTTACTACCGAAACCGGTGCGGGCCAATGGGGAGCCGCCCTTTCTTATGCTGCCAAAGTTTTTGGTCTCGAAGCCGCAGTTTATCAGGTAAAGATCAGCTACGAACAAAAACCTTACCGCCGCAGCATTATGCAGACTTTCGGCGCGCAGGTCACTCCTTCTCCGTCTATGTCTACCCGTGCGGGAAAAGATATCCTGACGGCTCACCCCACCTATCAGGGTTCTCTGGGTACAGCCATCTCGGAAGCTATCGAACTTGCACAAATGACTCCCAACTGTAAATACACTCTTGGTTCGGTACTCAGCCACGTTACTCTCCACCAGACCATCATCGGTCTGGAAGCTGAAAAGCAAATGGAAATGGCGGGCGAATATCCGGACGTAGTAATCGGTTGTTTCGGAGGCGGTTCCAACTTCGGAGGTATCTCTTTCCCATTCATGCGTCACAACATCCTGGAAGGAAAGAAAACCCGTTTCGTTGCTGCCGAACCTGCTTCGTGCCCGAAGCTGACCCGCGGTAAATTCCAATATGACTTCGGTGATGAAGCCGGATATACTCCGCTGCTCCCGATGTTTACATTAGGACACAACTTCGCTCCTGCCCATATCCATGCAGGCGGTCTTCGCTATCACGGTGCAGGCGTCATCGTCTCCCAATTGCTGAAAGACAATCTGATGGAAGCGGTAGATATCCAGCAACTGGAATCTTTCGAAGCCGGCTGTCTGTTCGCACAGGCGGAAGGTATTATTCCGGCACCGGAATCCAGTCACGCGATTGCTGCCGCTATACGCGAAGCAAAGGCGTGCAAGGAAACAGGAGAAGAGAAAGTGATTCTGTTCAACCTGTCCGGACACGGTCTGATCGATATGGCATCTTATGACAAATATCTGGCAGGCGATTTAGTGAACTACGCACTGACTGACGAAGATATTCAGAAGAATCTGGATGAAATAGGAGACTTATCCAAGTAAGCCCCGGTTTCTGAACCGAATTCTGTAAGCATAAAAGCCCGGTATGATGCCGGGCTTATTTATTATCTCTACGAAACTATCCAAAAGAATACAGTCTTTTGTACTTTATTCATGGGGTATTTAAAGGAAATTACTATCTTTGGCGTCATTATTAATCTCGTGAACTAATAATGAGCAAGCTTAAGAAGATAGTAATCTACTTGTTTTTCCTATGCTTAGGAATGCATTCCGCCTTTTCTGAAACTCCGGAACAAATCACATTTTCCTATATTTCCATCAATGAGGGACTATCACAAAGTACGGTGTTTTCCATCGATCAGGATAAAAGGGGCAATATGTGGTTTGCCACTTATGACGGAGTTAACAAATACGACGGATATGCATTTACGGTTTATCAGCATAATGAGGATGACCCGAACAGTATCGCCAACGACATCTCCCGTATTGTAAAAACAGACAGTCAGGGACGGGTATGGATTGGTACACGTGATGGTTTGTCCCGTTATGATGAGGAAAAAGACATATTCCAGAACTTCTTCTATGAAAAGAATGGGAAACATTTGCAAGTTAACGGTATCGAAGAGATTTCACCGGAACAGTTACTTATCAGTACTCCGGAAGGGCTGATCATGTTCGATATCAAAGAATCCAAATTTATAGATGATTCTTTCAGCACAGCGATGCATAAGACAATCGCCTCCACTCTTTACAGACAGGGTGACCAAATTTATATCGGAACTTCGACCGACGGACTCTATACTTACTCTATTACTCAGAAAACTTTTGAAAAAGTGATCCCCATTTTAGGGACTAAACAGATTCAGGCTATTCTTCAGCAATCCCCTACCCGCATCTGGGTGGCAACCGAAGGAGCCGGACTGTTCCTGATTAATCCGAAAACGAAGGAAATAAAGAATTATCTGCATTCTCCTTCCAACCCGAAGAGTATCAGTTCCAATTACATCCGCTCACTGGCAATGGATTCACAGAACCGTTTATGGATCGGAACTTTCAACGACTTGAATATTTATCATGAAGGTACTGATTCTTTTGCCTCGTACAGCAGTAACCCCGTAGAAAACGGCAGTCTGTCACAACGTTCGGTGCGCAGTATCTTTATGGATTCTCAGGGCGGTATGTGGCTGGGAACTTATTTCGGTGGTCTGAACTATTATCACCCTATCCGGAACCGCTTCAAGAATATCCGCAATATTCCTTATAAAAACTCGTTAAGCGACAATGTAGTAAGCTGTATTGTCGAAGATAAAGACAAAAACCTGTGGATAGGAACGAATGACGGAGGATTGAATCTTTATAATCCGATTACACAGCGATTTACATCTTATACACTGCAAGAGGATGAAAGTGCAAGAGGCATCGGTTCCAACAATATCAAGGCGGTATATGTAGACGAAAAGAAATCTTTGGTATATATAGGTACTCATGCCGGCGGACTGAGTATCCTTCACCGCAACAGCGGTCAGGTAGAAAACTTTAACCAACGCAACAGCCAGCTGGTAAATGAGAATGTCTATGCCATCCTTCCCGACGGAGAAGGGAATCTCTGGTTGGGAACACTCAGTGCACTGGTTCGTTTTAATCCGGAACAACGGAGTTTTACTACGATTGAAAAAGAGAAAGATGGCACTCCGGTCGTCTCCAAACAAATCACGACACTATTCCGCGACTCCCATAAACGCTTATGGATCGGTGGAGAAGAGGGACTATCAGTCTTTAAACAAGAAGGTCTGGATATACAAAAAGCATCCATACTTCCGGTTTCCAACGTCACGAAGCTCTTTACGAACTGTATTTACGAGGCTTCCAACGGAATCATCTGGGTAGGTACACGCGAAGGATTTTATTGTTTCAATGAAAAAGACAAGCAGATCAAACGGTATAACACGACCAACGGTCTGCCGAATAACGTAGTATACGGTATTTTGGAAGATTCCTTCGGAAGACTCTGGTTAAGTACCAACCGGGGGATTTCCTGCTTTAATCCGGAAACGGAAAAATTCCGTAACTTTACAGAATCGGACGGGTTGCAAAGCAATCAGTTCAATACCGCTTCTTATTGTCGTACGTCTGTGGGACAAATGTATTTTGGCGGTATCAACGGAATCACGACTTTCCGTCCGGAATTATTGCTCGACAATCCTTATACGCCTCCGGTGGTTATCACCAAACTGCAACTGTTCAATAAGGTAGTCCGCCCGGATGATGAGACCGGTATTCTGACCAAGAACATCAGTGAAACGAAAAGTATCACACTGAAATCCTGGCAAACTGCTTTTTCCATTGAGTTCGTGGTATCCAATTATATCTCAGGACAACATAATACTTTCGCCTATAAGCTGGAAGGTTATGATAAGGAATGGTATTATCTGACGGACAGCCGCACCGTCTCCTACTCTAACCTGCCACAGGGAACCTATCAGTTCCTTGTCAAAGCAGCCAACAGCGATGGCAAATGGAATCCTATCCCTACAGCATTGGAGATTATCGTTCTGCCAATCTGGTATAAGACCTGGTGGGCACTACTCATCTTCTTCGTAACCTTCGCAGGTTTCATCACTTTTGTTTTCCGCTTCTTCTGGATGCGCAAAAGTATGGAAGCCCAGCTTGAAATAGAACGCAGAGACAAAGAGCATCAGGAAGAAATCAATCAGATGAAGATGCGTTTCTTCATCAACATCTCGCATGAACTTCGTACACCTTTGACGCTGATTCTGACTCCCCTGCAAGAGATCATTAACAAAATCAGCGACCGATGGACACGTAACCAACTGGAATATATCCAACGGAATGCAAACCGCCTGCTGCATCTGGTCAACCAATTGATGGACTACCGCCGTGCTGAACTCGGAGTGTTCGAACTAAAAGCGAAAAAAGGAAACGCTCATCAACTGATACAGGACAACTTCCTTTTCTACGATAAACTGGCACGCCACAAAAAGATTACTTATACTCTACACTCTGAACTGGAAGACAAAGAAGTTCTTTTTGATGCCAACTATCTGGAACTGATAGTAAACAACCTCCTTTCCAATGCCTTTAAATATACGGAAAGCGGGCAAAGCATTACCGTAACTCTGAAAGAGGAGAACGGCTGGCTATTGCTACAAGTCAGCGATACAGGCATAGGTATCCCTATCAACAAACAGGGAAAGATATTCGAACGTTTCTATCAGATAGAAAGTGAACACGTAGGAAGTGGTATCGGACTTTCGTTAGTACAACGTCTGATAGAACTTCATCATGGGCGTATCGAACTGGACAGCGAAGAAAACAAAGGCAGTACATTCTCTGTCTATCTGCCACAGGATCTGTCGGTTTACAAACCTTCCGAGTTAGCTTCCAATAACGAACAGAATGAAGAAGAGCAAGTGTATTCTACCAATTCGAAAGCAATGTATTTCATCGACACGGAGAAAGTGGAAAACGAATCTGTGGAATCCGGTGATAAGAAGCGCGGAACAATTCTGATCGTAGAAGATAATAACGAAATCCGCCGTTACCTGAGTAACGGACTGGCGGATTTGTTCAACACACTGGAAGCCGGGAACGGTGAAGAAGCACTGGAAAAACTGAAAGACAACGAAGTGGATGTGATTGTCACCGACGTCATGATGCCGGTTATGGATGGTATCAAGCTATGCAAGAACGTGAAACAAAATATCCGGACTTGCCATATCCCGGTTATTATTCTTTCCGCAAAGACCGATATCAAAGATCAGATGGAAGGTCTGCAAATGGGTGCGGATGACTATATCCCCAAACCATTCTCTCTTGCCATCCTGACAACCAAGATACAGAACATGATGCGTACACGCAGACGGATGCTCGATAAGTACGCCAAATCATTGGAAGTAGAACCTGAGAAAATCACATTCAATGCAATGGATGAAGCCTTGCTGAAACGTGCCATGGCGATTGTGGAAAAGAATATGGATAACATCGAATTCTCTACCGACGAATTCGCCAGAGAAATGAACATGAGCCGTTCTAATCTGCATCTGAAACTAAAAGCAATTACCGGGGAATCAACCATTGACTTTATCCGTAAGATTCGTTTCAATGAAGCAGCCAAGCTACTGAAAGACGGACGATATACGGTAGCGGAAGTCAGTACTATGGTAGGATTCAATACACCGTCATATTTTGCCACCAGTTTCAAGAAGTACTTCGGATGCTTACCTACGGAGTATATCAAGAAATCAAAAGGATAACCTTCTCATTCAAGGAAAGTATGTTGTTAGACAAATTTGATATATAATTCATTAAAACTAATAGTAGCTAATTTGTTTTTGAACAAAGTATAGACGTTATGAACAAGTATTGGCTGTATAACTCTCTACATTTGTATAGAGATATCAGAACCAAAAGAATATAAACCACATTAAAGGAAATGTTTATACTATGAGCTTCAAAAAACGACTTTACATCTATGTAATTTTATCATTCATCAGTATGGGTATAGTTAATGCACGTTCAATAACTATACAACAAACAATTGACTGGCCCGAATTCATGAGCAGTCAGGATATGATATGGGAAGTACTGCCTGAATATTGGCACGAATCAGCCTATCTGGGAAATGGCAGGCTGGGTCTAATGATTTATAAAGAACCGGAAAAAAACTACATACGGTTCGAAACCAGTAACTGCGATGTACACGACCACAGAGAAAAAAGAGACGTATTCGGGACGCCCCGATTACTCACCGGTCACTTTGCATTACACCCCGAAGGGGAAATCATCAGTGGTAAGATGCGCCTCGACCTTTGGAACGCAGAAGCTACAACAGATATTGTCACTACCAAAGGAGCGATCCATTTAAAAACGTTTGTTCATGCAGACGATATGATTATGATCGTAAAAGCAACGACAGAAGGAGAAGAAAAAGACTTTCAGTGGGAATGGATTGCCGCCGAAGCTAATAGTCCCCGTTATCTTTTCTTCAAGAATCAAGATAAAATGGACAAAATTCCGCAAGACTATCAACTCAATCCTGCTGCTGAAATCAGTCAAAAGAATGATATAAACTTATCCACCCAAAAGTTACTTGCCGGTGGTGAAACAGTAGTAGGATGGCAGGAAAGCAAAGCTGAAAAAGGAGAACGCATTCTGTGGATAAACCTTACACATACATTTCCACAGACAAATGCCGGAGAAATATGTATGAAAGAAATAAAGAAAGCCGGGCGTCAAGGATTTAAAAAGCTACAAAGTACGCATCGCAAATGGTGGAATGCCTATTATCCTGCCAGTTTCATCACATTGCCCGAAATCCAAAAAGAAAACTTTTACTGGATACAGATGTACAAACTGGCTTCCGCTACTCGCGGTGACCGCGCCTTGATAGACAATACAGGTCCCTGGCTGACAGAAACTCCCTGGCCCAACGCCTGGTGGAACCTCAACGTACAGCTAACCTATTGGGCATTGAATGCCTCTGACCATTTAGACCTGGCCGCCTCACTCGAAAACGCACTTTACAACCATATAGACGAACTACGCCTCAACGTTCCTTCTGCCTACCGTTCTAATTCTTTAGGAATTGGAGTGGCTTCCAATCTGGAATGTATGTCAACGGAAATTGGTATTCCCGGCAAAGGTAAAGCACAAGTAGGATTATTACCATGGGCATGCCATAACCTCTGGCTCATCTACCGCCACAAGATGGATGATAATGTGTTACGCGACAAGTTATTCCCATTATTAAAAGGTGCTGTCAACTATTATCTGCACTTCCTGGAAAAAGGCGAAGATGGCAAATTGCATCTCCCCAAAACCTATTCACCGGAATACGATGCCGTAGAAGACTGTAACTTCGATCTCGCTTTGCTACGTTGGGGATGTCAGACCTTACTTGAATCAGCAAAACGTCTGAACATTCAGGATCCCCTGATGGAAACTTGGCAAAGTGTTCTTTATGATCTGGTGGCTTATCCTATGGATGAAAACGGCTTGCTAATAGGAAAAGACATGCCTTATGCCTTTTCTCACAGGCATTACTCACATTTACTTGCCATCTATCCTTTATATCTGCTCAACACTGAACAAACCGGTGCTGTTGACATCATCGAGAAGTCACTGGCCTTTTGGCAAAGTAAACCCAAAGCACTCCAAGGTTATTCATGTACCGGTGCTTCTTCTATCTCGTCAGCTATCGGTAAGGGAAATGACGCACTTGCTTATTTGAATAAATTATTCGGAAAGTTTCTTAGCCCTACCACTATGTATAAAGAAGCAGGCCCCGTTATCGAAACCCCGTTATCAGGTGCTCAGTGCATCCACGATATGTTGCTACAGAGTTGGGGAGGAAAAATCAGAATTTTCCCGGCAGTGCCGGATGCCTGGCAGGATGTTGCCTACTCCGGTTTACGCACAGAAGGAGCCTTCAAAGTTTCTGCCAGCAGAAAACAGGGAAAGACGGAATTCGTGCATATAAAGAGCCTGGCCGGCGAGCCTTGTATAGTAATGACCGACATCTCTAATCCTATTTTCACAGGAAAGAGAGACTTTATAATAAAATCTGTCAATAATGGTACTTATCTGATTGACTTAAAAAAGGGAGAAGAAATCATCATGTATCCTAAAGGTACATCTCCAGATTTTAGTATCTCACCCATATCACATATGTCTCAAAACTATTTTGGAAAGAAGGCAAAATAACCTATTGAAATCAACATGTAAAGGAGCTGCTTGAATGAATTTTAAAATCATCCATTTAAGCAGCTCAAATTGTACAAAAGGTATCTTATGACACTATGTAGAGATATTACATTCTGATATCTAAAAAACTAAAATTCAGAGACAAAACCACCTTTTTGAACAAAAATAGCATATGTCTCAACAAAATTAATATCAAAAAAGTCATTTTTGAACAAAGTGTGGACAACATAAATTAAGAATCATATTTAATGAAGTTACATTTGCAACAGTAAAAATACACTTTTAATAATTATAAAACCTAATAAAGTATGAAGAACATCTTCTTTATTTGCATTTGTGCCTTATTCGCTTTTACCGGATGCACGGATGACGATGATGAACTATTGGCAAATGGAGACACTAACATTAACTTGCTTCCTAATCCTCAACCGAATGGCGTAATTAATGAAAAGTTATTCGAGGTTATCAACCTGGATTATCCGGGTCTGGAAAAGGTGAAAGAGTATTATGAAGCTAATGAGTATTATTACGCTGCTCATGAGTTATTAAAATACTATAGAAACAGATCGGATGTCAGCAACCCGAATATCAATCTGATCAACCCTTCTATTACTGCTTTTGATCAGAATATAGCTGATCAGGCATTGGAACACAGATTCTATGTACGTAACTTTAAGGAAAAAGAAGAAAACGGCAAAGAAGTCTATTATTTATTTGATAAAGATAAAAAGATAGACTGGACTTATATTCCTGCTGAAATTACAGACCAGGAATTTAAGTCTCAGACCCACCGTCATCAATGGATGCTTCCACAAGCAAAGGCTTACCGCGTCAATCAGAATGAGAAATATATTCAATCATGGATAGAGGTTTATAGTGACTGGCTGAATACCTTTCCTTGTCCGGAAGGTACGGTAAGCAAAGATGCTGTCCAGTGGTATGGCCTGCAACCTGCCGAAAGAGTGCTTGACCAAATCGATATCATGCCTCATTTTATCCAATCTACCAACTTTACCCCTCAATGGCTTTCAACATTCCTTGTTGCTTTTGCTAATGAAGTAGAGTGCATTCGCAACAATTATTATACTGACGGTAGTAATATTTATGTTACCCAGGTACAAGCAATCACTACAGCAGGTATTTTAATGCCCGAATTCAAGAATGCAGAAGCATGGCTGAATGAAGGAGCACAAAAAATTACTGAACAGATTACTGCACAGTTCTTAGAGGACGGAGTTCAAAATGAATTGGACCCAAGTTATCATATCGGAGTAGTTGCAGGATTCTATAATATATATAAAATCGCCCAACTCAATAACAAGTTAAGCTTATTCCCTTCTACCTATATAGAACAATTGAGAAAAGCAGCCCGCTTTGTTATGGATATCATCTATCCGGACTATACAATTGATAACTTCAATGATACACGTTCTGCTTCATATACTAAAAATGTATTATTAAGAAATCTGAGACAGTATTCTGAAATGTTCCCGGATGATGCAGAAATGAAATGGATATCAACAGAAGGTAAACAAGGAACAACACCTGCCGGTTTGACACAGATATATGATGCTTCCGGGTATTATATGTTACGTAGCGGATGGGGAAAAAGCTCGACCATGATGATTCTGAAAAACAATAATAATCCGGATAACAAATGGCACTGCCAACCCGATAACGGAACATTCGGTATCTATCGTAACGGACGTAATTTCTTCCCGGATGCCGGTGTATATTCTTATGGAGGAACAAGTGCAAGTAATGAAGATCGCAAGACATTCCTTGCAACTAAGAATCATAACACAATGACAGCCTTAAGTGCAACAATTGCCAACGGGTATATGAAAGGCGAGTTCCTTAAACATGAGACCAAAGGAAACACACAGATTTTGGTTACTCAGAATCAAATTAAAGCCGGTCTTACTCACCGTCGGGCTGTATTCTTTGTAGATAAAGAGTTCTTTGTTCTTGTAGACGAAGGATACGGAGATGGTAATAAAGACAAAATCAATTTGAATTTCCATCTTTGTTCAAGCGAAGCTAATGAAACAGTATATGATGACTTGTCCGCTTCTTATCAATATGGCGCACATACCACATTTGCAAATAATAACATACTGGTTCGCACTTTTGCCGAGACAAACCAGGATTTTGGCAAATCAAATGTTGCATCTGATGTTTCCAATAAGTTAGGAGAAAAGAATGCATCACGCAAAGGTTATCAATATACTATACGAAAACCTGGGAATGGAGCTGCCCGCTTTATTACTGTAATCTATCCATTCGAAGCTGTTTCTACACTAAACAATCTGACTATGGATGCTCAGTTTACCGATAATACTCCTGAAGACGCAGGTACATTCCATACAAATGGTGCTGCGGTAGAAGTAACTATCAATGGCAAGAAATACGAATTATCTTATACTTTATAATTTAATATACCTAAGAAAAATGAGATCTAAATTACAAAACATTACTTCAAGATTGCTGGCAATCTTAATGGTAGTTGGATTGTGTGTCACGAACTCCTCCTGCACGGATCCGGAGACAACTGACTCTACCAAGTTTGCGATTTTCTATGCCGGTATTACCGACATAGGCCCCTCTATGAATTTCAACATGTCCGGACCGACTTACATCGGAGGTACACCCTCAGATTTTTCTATCACTCGCATTACTCTTGATGGAGAAGTATACAATACAGATTGTTTTCAAATTTCAGATCCTAGTACAGGAGCTATTAAATTAGCTAATACGGATAATCTGCCTGTCGGCACTTACTGCATCAGTGTATCTTGTATATCAAATGGAAATTATTACGAGTTTAAAGATGTAATCACTGTAAATATGCTGGCACCGGTTCCTGACGGAATTACAGTAGACCCAAGCGAAGTTACAGTAGATTTTGCAGACATCTATAAAGAGTCTGCCAGTGCTCAGGTAAAAACTGAAGAAGGAACACATGTACACATCAGCAAGTATGAAATCATTCAAGAAGAAGGAAAGGAATACTTTGCTATTTCCAATACCGGAAAAATCACAGTCAACGATAAATATGAAGGAGAAATTCTTCCTGGTAAATATGTGTTGAATCTTAAATTAACAACAGAAGCAGGAGCAGGTATATACGAAAATGCTGTTACATTCAACATCACTTCCAGTCCGCTTACGTTAACATACAAACCCGCATCGGTGAGAGTAGAAAAAGATCAAGCATATGTGTCCGGAGCTCCAATTCTCAAAGGATCTCCAGAAGGACTGACGTATAAGATAAAATCAATCTCTCCCGAAACTTCAACTATATCTATAGATGAACAGACCGGAATCATAACCCTTGCCGCCAATAACGGATTAGAAATAGATAATAGCTATAATGTATCTGTTACAGCAACCAACCAATATGGCAGCAAAGACTTTGATAATACATTTGTTATCAATATAGTGGCATTCATTAACCCTATTACCCAACTTCAATATGCAAACCAGGAAAAGATACAATCTGTTGCATTTGAATTTGGTCCGGAAGAAGTAGATGGAGACGAACTTACTTACTCATTCATTGACTTGGACTCCAGATTAGCCGATAAACTTAATATTGATGGAGTTACTGGTGTTATTTCTGCAAAAAAAGGCAATTCAATAGAAACTGGCACATATACAATCACAGTACAGGCGAAAAATGACAAGAGTGAGAAGACTTCAACCTTTACATTGACTATTGCAGCAAATCCTAACTATTTCACTTACATACGTTATGGAAATAACCTGGGACTTACCCCTGAAGAAAACTATGCTGATCAATTTGAATATAACAAAAAGAAAGACTTCCAGGCCGCTACATTATCTGCAAAAACCGACATACCACAAGGACGTCCGGTAAAATGGAGCATTGTAGCTAAAAACTCTGTAATAGGGGGTGGAGCAACCATTTCTGAGAATACCGGTGAAATTTCATTCACAGATGCTGGATGGAACAGTAACTACGGAGTTGGTGTACTATTCGTAACGGCTACTGTAGGTGACGGGGAAGAAAGTATCTCCAAGACTGTACCGGTCTTTATACGCCACAACAATGCTAAAAATAATGTATTAGTAAATTATATTCCATTTGCAGTAAAGATGAATCCAGCCAAAGGAGGATCCACAAATGCTCCAGTAGTAACTCTTAGTGGAGAAACCATAACAAATTACAGTATGTTCCTCATGGATTATCGTAGGGACTTCTCTTTCTATAGCTTCATTGATGCTCTTAAAGATGGAAAACAGTCAGATACTGGCAGTTTCATGAATATTCTTTGGAAAGCATATTGGGATGCATTAGGAAAGGCTAACAATACTGGTGCAAGAGCTCCAATGTCTTATTACGATAATACCAACCTTAGTATGCCTCTTGGTTATGTCAATAACAAAGACTTGTCCGTAGTCATCAATCCCGGAAAATGGAAGAATAATGACGGAGTGTATGCAAATGGTGTATTCATTGGAAGAATATCTTTTGTTACTGATGGTAATAAAACAGATCTGGCGAATGATAATACAACCAAGAATATTATATGCCCATTAGCCATTTGGTTTGATGAAAGTTTCTAATTTAAATCTAATATAGAATAGATATGTACAATATAAAATTTAAAGCATTGAGTAAAAGAGGGTATTTTACCCTCTTAGCTCTCTTAATTGCGATTACCTCATTTGCTCAGGAAATCACAATAAACGGTGTCGTTATCGATGAAACGGATACTCCATTAATCGGAGCAACGGTTCAAGTAAAAAACACTCAAAAAGGAGTAGTTACAGACTTTGACGGAAAATTCTCCATTAAAGCGAATAGTAATGCAACATTGATTATCAGCTACATTGGCTATAAGAACCAAGAGATCAAAATAAAAGGTCAAAAGAACTTGAATATCAAATTAGAACCAGACAATGCAATGCTGGACGAAGTAATTGTAGTTGGTTACGGCAGTATGAAGAAAAGCGACTTGACAGGATCCGTTTCTTCTGTAGCTGCAAAATCTATTGAAGGTTTCAAAACAGGTTCTGTAGTAGAAGCACTTGGAGGTCAGATTGCCGGTGTACAGATCACCCAGTCGGATGGTACTCCCGGTTCGGGTTTCGATATCAAAATTCGTGGTGTTGGTACAGTAAACGGAGATTCTTCTCCACTCTATATTGTTGACGGATTCGAAGTTAGTAGTATCGACTATCTTCCTAACTCAGACATTGAATCAGTCGAAGTATTAAAAGATGCTTCAGCCTCTGCAATTTATGGTGCACGCGCTGCTAATGGTGTAGTTTTGGTTACAACAAAATCCGGTAAAGAAGGAAAAGCCGTTATCACTTATAACGGGTCGGCTACTTATCGTAACATTCCTAAAAAACTGGACATGCTCAGCACATATGAGTTTGCCGCATTACAAGTAGAACTCAACCCGACTAAATACGGAACGACTTATTATCAAGAAGGAAATGATTCTGACGGAGTTCCTTATCGTCATCAAACTTTGGAAGACTACCTGACGGATCCCGGAATTGACTGGCAGAGTGAATCATTCAAACCGACTTGGTCTCAGAACCATGATTTCAGTATCAGCGGCGGTACAAAAGAAACTAAATATGCCGCCTCTTTCTCACATTTTGATGAAAATGGTATCTTCACGAACAGTGGCTATAAAAAGAATGCAGGTAAATTACGCATCAACCAAAAGATTACTAAATTCATCACTTTTGATGCTACTATCAACTATGCAAATACGGTGAAAGAAGGCATCGGTACTTCAGGTACCGGAGGAACACTAAATATGTTATCAAATATATTACGTTTCCGTCCTACCGGAGGTAACAATGTAACAAACGATGAACTTCTGAATTCTGTTTTTGACCCATTGGAATTAAGTGAAAACACCACTTATTCACAAATTAATCCAATTAAACAGGCTGAAGCTGTAAAAGACCGGAGACAATCTGAATTGTGGGGAGCTAATGCTGCACTGACAGTACAATTGATGAAAAACCTGACATTCAAAGCATCAGCCACTTACAATACGACTAATACCAGAAGGGATCTTTTCTATGGTGAAAACTCCAGCCAGGCATATCGTAGTGGAGGCGTTTATGGTTCTACACAAATGCAGAAAGACTTACGTTGGCAGAGCAGTAACACATTAACTTATAAAAAGAAAATCAATAAGAAAAACACGTTTGATATCATGTTAGGACATGAGTTTTCATTCAGAAGCTCGGAACTTTTATATGGACAATCCAAAGATTTCCCGTTCCCAAACCTGGGTAACGACAATCTGGGAATAGGAGCCACTCCTAGCAGCGTATCAACTTCAAGAAGCGACAAGAAACTGTTATCTTACTTTGCAAGAGGTAACTACAACTTCGACAACCGTTATCTATTTACTGCTACAATACGTGCTGACGGTTCTACCGTATTCTCTGCAAAAAATAAATGGGGATATTTTCCTTCATTCTCCGCAGCATGGCGTGTATCGGAAGAAAAATTCATGAAGAACATAACTCCGATATCAAACTTAAAACTCCGCCTTGGATGGGGTACAGTAGGAAATGACCGTATCACAAACTATCTGTCTATGGATCTGTATTCATCAAGCAAATATGGAATAGGACAACAAATGGCCACAGTGCTGAGTCCGAAACAACTGGCTAACAAAGATCTGAAATGGGAAGGATCTACCACTGCTAACTTAGGTATTGATGTTGGTCTTCTTGATAACCGCCTGAACCTGACAGCAGATTTCTTCTTAAAGAACACCAAAGATCTGTTACTTGAACAAAAGCTTGCTTATGTAACAGGATTCAACTCTCAATGGCAGAATATTGGTAAGATTGAGAATAAAGGTATCGAATTGAACATCAATTCCACTAATATTCAAACTCGTAACTTCTTATGGCAGACAGATTTCAACATTTCATTCATTAAGAATACATTGAAAGCGTTGCAGGACGGCAATACATATATACAGTCAGCAACTAAATTCAACAGTAACTTCAATGGAAATGATTATATCTCCATTGTAGGTTCTTCACTTGGACAAATGTATGGATATGTTTTTGACGGTGTTTACCAAACATCTGATTTCAACGTACTTCCTAACGGTTCAATGCAACTGAAACCCGGAGTGGCAGATATAAGCAAACATGCCGGTAAGACGGTGGAACCGGGTATGGTGAAGTATAAAGATATAGATGGAGACGGTGTCATTACTCCTGACGACCGTACCACTATTGGAAACGGCCAACCGGATTGGTACGGAGGTATCACCAACACCTTCAATTACAAAAACATTGATTTCAGCTTCATGTTCCAGTTCCAATATGGCAACGATGTTTATAATGCGACGCGTATGTTCAATACACAATCGCAAGACGAACGAAGTAATCAACTGGCAGAAGTTGCCGACCGGTGGACTCCGACACATGCATCTAATCGTGTGCCTTCCGCCAGAGGATATGTAAAATATGAATTATACTCACGTTTCGTTGAAGACGGTTCGTTCCTTCGCTTAAAAAACATAACATTAGGATATACATTCCCTAATAAATGGACAAGAAAAGCATATATCAACCGCTTGCGTGTATATGGTACAGCTCAGAACTTATTCTGCCTGACTAAATATAGCGGTTACGATCCTGAAGTGAATATGAAAAGCAGTCCGCTTATGCCAGGATTCGACTGGGGTGCTTATCCGAAAAGTAGAGTATTTACATTTGGTGTAGAAGTTCAATTCTAAACAAAAAAAAGACAATGAAAAAGTTCAAATACTACTTATGCACATTAGCCTGTGCAATCACCGTTTCATCTTGCTCATTAGATGAGACCAGCTATACAGAAATTGAGAAAGGAAACTACATGAAGAATGCGGCAGAAGCAGAAAATGTACTTCTGGGCGTATATCGTGATATGGTTCAGGATGGTATTTATGGTTTCCACCTATCTTTGTACTTTACTATCCCCAGTGATATTGCCAAAGTAACAGGTAACAGTACCGACGGACTTCGTCTGATTCCCTCAAACGCTTATACCAGTTCACAGACAGAAATAGCAACAACATGGGCAAACCTATACAGTGCTATCTATGATGCAAACGATTTTATCGAGACACTGGGACAAAAAATCGGAACCTACGATGAAGGTAATTACAAGAAAGCCGCTGTCTATATGGCAGAAGCACGTTGTCTGCGTGCCATGTACTATTTCGAATTAGTACGTTGGTTTGGGAATGTAGCATTGATAACCAATACTGCTCAATCCCGTCAACATCCATCTACTTTCACACAAGCAGATCCCGCAGACGTATATAAATTTATAGAAACTGATTTGCAATACGCTATTGATAATCTGCCTTATTCAGTGGATGACAATATACGTTCTGACAACAGTTTCCGTCTTTCTAAAGGCGCCGCACTCGGACTGTTGACTAAAGTATACGCTACTTGGGCAGGCTATCCTGTCCATGATACAAGCAAATGGGAAAATGCAGCAAAAACTGCTAAGATTTTAGTCGAATCGGGTAAACATCACTTGCTTTCTGACTTCGAACAATTATGGAAGAACACTTGTAATGGTGTTTGGGATGACGAAGAAAGTCTGATCGAAGTAAGTTTCTATGCTCCTACCGTTACCGGAGTATCAGCTAATGACCCTTGCGGACGTATTGGTAAATGGAACGGTGTACAGGCAAGCGGTATCAGAAGCGTCCGTAATGCCGGTAACTGGCGTGTCATCCCGACTTTCCTGCGCGACTGGAAAGACCGTGAAAGTGATAACAGATGGAAGTACTCCTTTGCTGATTACAAATATGGTAAAAACACGACTACCGGTGAAGATGGAGTCAAACTTGTAATCAATGCCAGCGGTAATATTGAAGATGCCATCAAAGACGATGCTAAAGATGCATTAAAGAAATCCTATATCGATAATGTATGCCCGAGAAAATGGGATACAGAAGAATATGTAAACAGTGCCAACTATCTTATCGATGCTAATCTTTCCAATATCAACTGGTATATATTACGTTATGCTGATGTATTACTTTTATATGCAGAAGCTTTGAACGAATGGAAGCAAGGACCGACCGACGAAGCATATAAGGCTATCAATATGGTACGCAGACGCGGCTTCGGACTTCCTGTGGAAACCGACAACAGCGCCTCAGACTTATCCGGATTGTCTTACGACGAATTCCAAAAAGCCGTACGTAATGAAAGAGCTTATGAATTGGCATTCGAAGGACATCGCAGACAAGATTTAGTTCGCTGGGGAATCTACTACGACAGCATCAGAAAAACAGCTCAGGATTTAGTTGACTGGTATAGTGCCGGTGACGAATTCTATGTATGCGTCGATTATACTAAAAAGAATAAGAATGAGTTACTCCCCATACCACAACAGGAAATGGACTTGTGTACTCAATTCAATCAGAATCCGGGATGGTAAATAATCATACTGTAATATAACATGAAAGCGTTACCGAAGAAATAGTCTTTCTTTTGGTAACGCTTTTATCATAATTCTTTATTTCACTGATTTCTATATACCATGAAAAAGAATCTTAGCATAGTAATTCTTCTTATATCTTTAGCCATCAGTCAATCGGTATTCTCCCAAACCTATTCATTTGAGAAGGGAAAAGTGCCCGAAGGTTGGAAAATAGATAAAGGCGTGCTCCATATTTCCTCTGAGAAATACAAATCAGGCAGTCGATCACTTCAAATCAAATGGAAACAGAACGCAGTTCTCACTATCCCCTCACCTACCGGTATTTCTGAAGCATGTAGAAACAGAAATGGTGGTATGAACGCATGGATCTATAACGAATCTCCCACCAAAGAGAATTTACTGTTTTCCTTCAGAGATGAGACTGGTAAAGAAGTATGCCAACTTCCCTTCTTACTTGACTTTAAAGGTTGGCGATGTATTTGGGCTAAATTTCAAGGAGACATGAATATGTCATCCAAAAGTAATATTCAGTCAGTCGAAATACAATTCCCACAGCATACAAAAAAAGGAGTTACTTACATAGATCTTTTAGAGTTCACGTCTAAAGTTTCCTGGCAGAATATGTCGGATGCACAATATAAGGTGAACCGTACTGACTATAGTTTAATACCTGACTTCATTGGCTATAGAAATGCTACTCCAAAAGTAGAAAAAGTAATCACAGCCGAAGATAATCAGATTACAACCATCACAAACAGATTAACAACCTGGTATCTTGGCAGCGGGCAACATTCATCTGAGAGATGGATAAAAATGAGAACGGAAAATGAAAAGACATTTATTCGGAATGGTGTGAAAGCTGCCCAAAAAATCAAAATCCAATATACCGAAGATCATACTCCTCAAGGAGAACCATTATTCCCGATGGGGGCACCCACTATCATAGACGGACAAGAAGCTAAAAAGTTCAGGAGCATTAATGAAAACATCCTGCTTCCATTGGCACTGGATTATCGTAAAAATCAAAATGATCAAAGCCTGAAAAAAGCACTTTACATTTATGATTGGTTCAACGACCAAGGCTGGGCAGACGGCAGCAGTATGGGAACTTTATGTTTTGAGAAACTTAGAAGTTCCGGCTATTTTCACTCATTCTTTTTGCTCAAAGAACAATTATCTCCGGAACAACTAAAACGTGAACTCCAAACGATGAACTGGTTTACCATGTTCGGGGCATGCTATCAGCTTCCTTCACATGCCGGCGAAGTAGCAGATAACTTACGCGCATTGGCGATTCCAAAGCTAATATACGCGCTATCACAAAATGATAAACAAGAAAGGGAAGTTGCCCTGACTGCATTCAAGCATTATATGGACAATGCATTAGGAATAGCTCCGGGATTTTTCGGGACGTTCAAAGCTGACTTCTCCGGATATCATCACAGAGGTTCTTATCATAGTGCGTATTACCCTCATGCACTTTATGCAGGTGCACTCATTGCTTATTTACTGCACGATACTCCTTATGCACTGTCCGAAACAACATTGCATAATCTGAAACAAGGGTTATTGACCTTCCGTTTCTTTTGCGCCGATCTGGAGGTACCTGCCGGAACTGTGGGACGTTTCCCAAAAGGACAACAGATTTTAGAGACCTTATTACCGGCTTTTGCCTATACAGCTCTGTCATTTAAAGAACCGGATAAAGAATTAACAGCTGCCTTCAAGCGAATACTTGAATCCACAGAAAACCAACAGGCTATCACTGAATATATCAGTAACGTGAATTCAAACTTAGCATATACCAGCACCGTAGGAGAAATCGAGCTAGTAACTCAATTGGCATCAAGTTCCATTGCTAAAGAAAAGCCTGTCACCGGTACACTGTTCATGCCTTATTCCGGATTATTGGTTGTTAAAGACAGTCTTTTTCATTTCAACATCAAAGGATTCAGCCGCTATATATGGGACTTTGAATCTTCTGCCACAGAAAATACCAAAGGACGCTATCTGGGCTATGGTCAAATAGAATATTTTGACTTTAAAAACAGACATAAATCTTTCAATCCGCAAGAAACAGACTTCGACTGGAATTATATTCCGGGAGCTACTACCAAAGTATTACCTGATAAAGTATTGCAAGATAAAGGCGGATCAAGTTCTGGACATCGTAATTTCTCAGATGAGACATTCTTAACGGGGGTACATGCTTCCGACAAAAATGCGATGTTCTCTTTCAGAATGCACGATATCACTTACGATCAGTCATTCCGTGCCAACAAATCAGTCTTTGTATTTGAGGATTTCCTGCTCTGCCTGGGTTCGGACATCCAAACTAAAGATAAAAGATACCCTACAGTCACTACTTTGTTTCAGTCGTTCAGCAGAAACACCAGTGAAGAAAGAATGCCGGAAGGATATATTCTGACAGACCCTTCACTCATGTACGCAGTAAAAGGAGGAGCGGTACGAACTTCCAGTGAAGGCTCTCACACACGAGCTTATATAGAACACGGGACCGCACCGGAGGCGGCAAAATATCACTATTATATACTTAAAAACAAGAAAAAAGTATTGGCCCGTCAACTATTATCCAACGAGAGTCCGATAAAAGTAATAGCACAGGATAACGATGCGCACATTGTTACCTATAAAACGAAAGAAATTACATGCGGCGCTCTTTTCAATGCACAGAAGAAGTATGAAGGTCAACTGGTATCCCAAGTAAATATTCCGCTTTCTTATATACTGGAAAAGCAGAAGGACAATTCATTTAAACTCTCTGTTTGTGAACCGGATATGAGAAGAATATCCCGTGCACATATGGGACTACTGACGGAAGAAGATGTAATACAACAAGAGAAGCCTTATGATACGCAACTGACCATCAATGGGCTATATAATGTGGAATGTCCCCAAAAAACAATAAAAGTATCATTGGATAAAGAAAAGGACAAAACATATATAACCATTTCTACTATCCGGGGAGAAAACTATACGCTTTTATTACACCAAGCTGATCATTAATTATGAAAACTCGATTAATAGCATTATTTATTATTACTCTTTGCATAACAGGTACTAACGCCCAGGGCAATCTGACACTTTGGTATAAGTCTCCTGCAAAAGCATGGGAAGAAGCATTGCCTGTAGGTAACGGACGTATGGGAGCCATGATTTTTGGAAATCCACAGAAAGAGAGAATACAATTCAATGAGAACACTCTTTATAGCGGAGAGCCGGAAACTCCTAAAAACATAAATATAGTACCTGATCTCGCTCATATACGCCAGTTACTCAACGAAGGAAAAAACGCAGAAGCAGGAACTATCATGCAAGAGAAATGGATTGGCAGACTCAATGAAGCCTATCAACCTTTCGGAGATTTATATATCGACTTTGCTTCCAAAGCAACCGTGACAGACTATATCCATTCGCTGGATATGGAAAACGCAGTTGTTACAACTTCTTATAAACAAAATGGCGTAAAGATAAGCAGAGAAGTCTTTGCATCTTATCCGGCACAAGCTATTGTTATACATTTAAAGGCTTCAAAGCCGGTTTTAAGTTTTACCGCTTATCTGAATTCTCCACATCCTGTAACGAATGAGTCCGATTCACAAGTTGTTTACCTGAAAGGGCAGGCACCTGCACACGCTCAACGAAGAGACACAGAACACATGAAGCGTTTCAATACTCAACATTTACATCCGGAATATTTTAATGCCGCAGGACATATCATACAGAAAAAGCACGTGATTTATGGAAACGAAATGGATGGAAAGGGAACGTTTTTCGAAGCATGTCTCCTTCCAAGTCATAAAGGTGGAACACTATCCATTTCAAACCATCAGGTCACTGCCCGAAATTGCAGTGAAGTGACCCTCATGCTATATGCTGCTACCAGTTATAACGGGCCGCGTAAAAGTCCGAGCAAAGAAGGTAAGAATCCGCATCAAGAAATTATGAGTTTTCGGAAAATCAGTGAAGGAGAAAACTACCAAGAATTAAAAAAGAAACATATCATTGACTATCAATCCTTATTTAACCGGGTATCTTTTATTCTTCCGGCGAAAAAACTACAAAAAGAATTGCCGACAGACGAACGGTTAAAGAAATTCAAGGAAGAAGAAGATCAGGCATTAATCGCACAGTTATTTCAGTTCGGACGTTATTTAATGATAGCCGGTTCCCGAGGCGAAGGACAACCCTTGAATCTGCAAGGCTTATGGAATGATCAGGTATTACCTCCATGGAATTCAGGATACACCTTAAATATAAACCTGGAAATGAACTATTGGCCAGCAGGAGTCACCAACTTATCAGAATGTCACCAGCCTTTATTCAAACTCATTGAAGAAATAGCAGATAAAGGTAAAGAACTGGCTCGTGATATGTATGGATTAAATGGTTGGGCTATTCATCATAACATATCTATATGGCGGGAAGCATACCCATCAGACGGATTTGTTTATTGGTTTTTCTGGAATATGTCCGGCCCATGGTTATGTAATCATATATGGGAACACTACTTATTTACGAAAGACGTGGACTTTCTAAAGAAATACTATCCGATACTAAAAGGATCAGCAACATTCTGC
>ULWJ01053244.1_pt1 | contig 21919 bp, 23 predicted proteins | sample 1960221 | NCBI WGS metagenome assembly ULWJ01 (sample SAMEA4835809, study PRJEB28245) | human gut metagenome | biome: gut microbiome; material: fecal sample | place: Denmark | collected 2008 | reverse complement strand
GGCGGCCAGAAATTTATGGCAGATCAGGGGCCTAAGATTGCCCAGCTGGCAGCATGGAAAAAAGAATTAGGCCTTTCCTATGACATTCAGGTAGACGGCGGCATCACACTGGATAACGTGAGAGAAGTGCTGGATGCAGGCGCCAATGTCATTGTTGCAGGCTCCGCTGTGTTTGGCAAAGAAGATATTGCCGGCGCGGCAAAAGGCTTTATGGAAATTTTCAAGGAGTATGAGGCAGAATGAAAACAGTATTGTTTGCAGGGGCAGCCATAACGGATTACAGTTTTTGTGAGAAGTATTTGCAGGATGCAGATTGCATCATCTGCTGTGACGGCGGCATGCACCATGCAAAAGCCCTTGGGATTACACCGGATTACATCGTGGGAGATTTTGACTCTGTGCGCCCGGAAGTGCTGGAAGAATATCGGAATATGGGCATTTCCATTCGTCAGTTTCCTACCCATAAAAATGAAACAGATATGCAGCTTGGCATGCTTTTGGCCTTAGAGCTGGGGGCAACAGAATTGGTGCTCATTGGCGGTATTGGCGACCGTTTCGACCATACCCTTGCCAATGCTCATCTGCTGCTGTATCTGCTGAAAAAAGGCATACGTGGGATTCTGGTCAATGAGAAAAACTGTGTGGAACTCATTGATAAAGAAGTCACCCTCTATGGCAAAGCAGGAGATTTGGTATCTACCATTCCTTTGAGTATGCAGGTGGAAGGTGTGACACTGGAAGGTCTGGAATATCCGCTGGTAGACTATGATCTGGCACTGGATGATAAATTGGTGGCTGTCAGCAACGTCATGACAGGCACTGAAGCGAAAGTGAAAATCCGAAAAGGGTATCTGTTTGTGATGCAGACACGAGATTAACAAGAAAGTGGGCATGGAAAAGCAACTTCACCTTAAGAAAACATTGATTTTTCTTTTCCTTGATTTCTTAAGGGGAATTGCGACGGCTGTCTTCACAAGAAAACATAACAAATAAAATTTTCATAAAATAAGAAAGCTAAAATCCTTTGTCATGATAAGGATTTTAGCTTTCTTTGTTTTTTTATGAAGATGCCCCTAATCCATCCCCACTTTTTATTGGTGATACAGGCAAATTTGCTGTCCCAATGGCATAACATGAATCAGGTTGGTTTGTGGAGGGATTGGATGGCAACCATTAGCCTATGTATGATTGTAAAAGACGAAGAATTGACCTTGGAGCGATGTCTGCAATGCGCAAAAGGTTTTGCCGATGAAATCGTTGTGGTAGATACGGGCTCTGTGGACAGGACAAAAGAAATTGCGGAAAAATATGCGGATGTGGTTTGTGATTTTCAGTGGTGTGCTGACTTTGCGGCAGCGAGAAATTTTTCCTTTTCCAAAGCCACGAAGGATTATTGTATGTGGCTGGATGCGGATGATGTGGTGCCGGAGTCGGAACAGAAAAAAATCGTAGCGCTGAAAGAAAAATTGGAGGAAACGAAAGCCGACGTGGTGATGATGCCTTATGATGTGGCTTTTGACGCAGGCGGAAAGGCGACGTTTTCTTATTTTCGGGAGAGGATTGTGAAAAACACAGGACGTCCTTTATGGGAAGGACGGGTACATGAAGTCATTACCCCTTATGGAAATATCATCCACGAGGACATTCATGTGGAACATCGAAAGGAAAAAGCATATGACACAGACCGCAATTTGCTGATTTACGAAAAGATGCGTGCAGAAGGCTGTGTATTCAGTCCCAGAGAGCAATTTTATTATGCCAGAGAATTATATTATCATGGACGATATGGAGAGGCCATAGACGAATTTCGTGTGTTCATGGGCAGGGAAGGGGCATGGCTGGAAAATAAACTGGAAGCTTGTCGGCAGATGGCCATTTGCTATGGACATCTGCAAAAACCACAGGAGCAGCTGGAAGCATTGTTTTACAGTTTTACACTGGATTTGCCTCGGGCGGAAACATGCTGTGATCTGGGGCGATATTATTTCGACAGACAGGCGTGGAGAGAGGCTATTTTCTGGTATGAAACGGCTTTGCGGGTGGAAAAACGGAAAAATGGCGGCGGATTTATCCGAGAGGATTGTTATGGGTATCTGCCCTGTATCCAGCTCTGTGTCTGCTATGACCGCTTGGGACGGCGGGAAAAAGCCGTTTCCTATAACGAAATGGCGGCAGTATTCAAGCCGGAGGACGGCGCTGTGGCATATAATCGGGCATATTTTGCAAAAGTATCCAAAACATAAAAAATGGCACTGCCTTTTTGCGGCAGTGCCATTTTGATTTTCATAAAATTTGCCTTACAGCAGTGTTACGCCGGCTGCGTTGCAGACATCAAATGTTTCCTGATCCCAGATAGAGGACTGTACTTCACCGATGTGGGCTTTACCCAGCAGCAGCATGCACAGACGGGACTGACCGATACCGCCGCCGATGGTGCAGGGCAGTTTGCCTTCCAGCAGCATTTTGTGATATGTCAGGGCACGTCTGTCGTCACAGCCAGCTTTTGTCAGCTGTCTGTCCAGAGATGCAGCGTCTACACGAATACCCATAGAGGAAATTTCCAGTGCGTTGTCCAGTACAGGGTTGTAGAACAGCAGATCGCCGTTGAGCTGCCAGTCGTCATAGTCAGGCGCACGACCGTCATGGCGTTCGCCGGAACGCAGAACATCGCCAATCTGCATGATAAATACAGTTTTGTATTCTTTTACAATGGCGTTTTCTCTTTCCTTTGGTGTCAGGTCAGGATATTTGTCTTCCAGTTCCTGAGAAGTGATAAATGTAACTTCTCTGCACAGCTCTGTTTTGATGCGAGGATATTTTTTCTTCAGCACTTCCAGTGTGTCGCAGATGCAGATCACAATGCCCTGTACAGTGAATTTCAATTCCTGAATATTGCGTTTTTCCGGTGTGATGACTTTTTCCCAATCCCACTGGTCAACATAAATAGAATGGAGATTATCCAGGGTTTCATCACGGCGAATCGCATTCATATTGGTATACAGACCTTTGCCGGGACGGAAGTCGTAGCGGTAAAGAGCCATTCTTTTCCATTTTGCCAGAGAGTGTACTACTTCAGCAGTTACGCCGGTAGCAGGCACTTCAAAGCTTACGGGACGTTCTACGCCGTTGAGGTTGTCGTTCAGTCCTGTGGAAGGATCAACGAACAAAGGCGCGGATACGCGTTTCAGATTCAGTGTCTGAGACAGATGTTCTTCAAAAGTCTGGTGGATCAGACCGATTGCGTTTTGTGTTTCATATAAAGTAAGTACAGACTGATAGCCTGCGGGAATATATGTTTTACTCATGAAAACCCCTCATTTCTCCTTGATATTTCATACCTATTCAGCATATCATAAACGGCGGATTTGTCAAGGGATGGGGCGTCCTTTGCGAAAAAATCTCCCCTTTGAGGCGTTGTAAGAGGGAAAAAGGAATCTGGAAAATTGGTTTTTCTGAGGGGAAAAGGACTTGACACTCAATTCCTACAAGTGTATGATATAGTAAAACATACAAGTGTAGGAGTTGAAAGGAGGGAGTCTTATGCAAAAACTTCCCGATACGGAATTGGAGATCATGCAGGTGATCTGGCAGGAAAACAGAGTTCTTTCCACTTCGGAAATCAAAGAAAAGTTGGACTTGAGCCGCCCTTGGAATGTGTCAGCCCTTCAGACACTTTTGAATCGGCTCATTGACCGTGGATTTCTTTCCAGTTATAAAGAAGGAAAAAATCGCTATTACGAAATCACTGTGAAAGAAGAGGACTATCTGGCTTTTGAAAACAGTTTGTTTTTGCGGAAAGTCAATGCCAACTCTTTGACAAAACTGGTGGCGTCTTTGTATCGCAGTCACACCATTTCCGATGTGGATTTAGATGACTTGGCGAAGTTTATTGAGGAGAAAACAGGAGGTGCTTGAGTATGTTGTGGGAAACCATGATACAATGGGCACCTGTGGTGCTGCGTAGATGTTTTGACGCTGTCTGGCAGGTGACACTGCCTTGGATCATCACCATTTTGCTCCTGATGTTGCTGCGTCCTTTTCTCCTGCGGCGATACAGTGTGAAATGCTATCTGAATTGTATGAGAATCATGATGGGGCTTCTGATTATGTCCATGACTGCATACAGCGGCAACGCTTACTGGCAGATTCCTGGGCCGGATGTATTACTTTCCCATGAAGTAGAGGTGAGCTCAGCGCCAAGGGAAGAGATGCCTACTGAAGCACCTGCGTCAGGAGAAAATCTTGCCCAAGGGCAGGAAAGTCTTGTCATGCAGACACAAAGCCAGCAGCAGACAACAGAAACACCGGTGCCAACAGCAAAGCCGGAGAAACAGACACTTCCGGAATTGTATCAGATTTGGGCAGTGGGTATGGCGTTGTTCCTGTTGTTTCATTTGATGCAGTATGGGCGGATGCAGTGGTATCTCCACAAAGGTCGGGAAAAGATTACCGATCCCGCATTGCTGGAGAGTTATCAGCAGCTCCATAAAGAAATGCCCATTCTGATTCGAAAGCCGCGGATTTACTGCCATAGAGGTCTGCCCAGTTCCATTTGTGTGGGATTGTTCCGCAAGACTATATATGTGGATACCCAAGATAGAGATCTGGAAGAAATGAAATGGGTACTGCGTCATGAGCTGTACCATTGCGATAATGGTGATATGTTGGGTAGATGGGTTTTTCTGGTGGTACAGGCAATGCACTGGTTTAATCCCCTCATGTATTGGCTTATTGACCAACTGGAATGGAGCACAGAGCTGGAATGTGATGCAAAAGTGGTGGATGGAGCGGATTTGCAGGCACGCAAGGCGTACAGTATGGCCATTTTAAACAGTATTCGAGAAGGAAATCGGAAAAGAGCTAGACTGTCCACGGCTTTTGTGGAGAACCGAAAAACACTGGAAAAAAGATTGGAGGCGATTGTGGATATGCAGCAAAAGAAGAAAGGACGAATGATGTCTTTTTTGGTAACAGCAGCGGTGATATTCTGTTTTACCTTTGTGGGTTGTACGCCTGTGGAATCGCAGCAGACCACAGAAGCCGTGCAGACGGATTTGACACGGGAATTGTATGATGCTAGAACGCCTTACATCGGCGGTGCCTCTGATGTAGGAAAAATACTGGGGCTGTTGCCATTGCCCAATGGGTTGACATATCATGAAGAGGGCATGGAACTTTTTACAGACGAAGGCAGTCCTTTTGGCGCCAAACAGCATTTGATGTTTACAGAAGCCACTACGGAAGCGGAAAAACAGGCTTTGCTTTCTAATACAGATCAGCTGGAACGAAATGCCTATCTGTTCTTAGCGCTGGTGGATAATGCGGACTTTCTGGAATATAAAATACACGATACCCCTACAACGGAAAGCGTGACGTTCCATTTTGACAGACAGATGGCGGAAAAATATTATGGTGATATAGACCTCCGCTCCTTTACATCGGATTTTGATACATTTGCTGCCTTTGTGGAAGAACTGAATATCCTTTTTGACTGCCCATTTACAGAAACGCTGGAAACAGCAGGTCGCGAAAACTGGGTGGAAAATTATCAGACAGCCATGGAGCTGGTGCAGAACATCAGCGCAGAGATGCCTTTACAGGGGGATTTTGCAGCATGGGCAGATCAGATACGGCAGTCAGAAGCGTTTGCACAGCTTGTGGCATTGAAAGATGATGCGCTAATCTACTGCTTGATGCAAATGCCCGGTGGTACAGATACAGAAAGCTATGTCACGATGCTGGCGGCAGATGAATTGGCTTATGGCAGCAGAAGAGATGGCGTAAGTTTTGATGAAACGCCGGAAGAATGGTATCAGGTTTACTGCGCGCTGGATTCTCAGTATGCGGGGCCTTTTTACAGAGGATTGGAACAGGAATATGCTGAGATGCCAGAAGCGGAATACCTGTCTTTATCCAAAGAAGCAGCACGTTCTCGGGTGACTTCCAAAGAAACGGCAGTACAGGCAGTATATAAAGCCCTCTCTGCTTATGAGGAAGAAGATACATTGAACGGACATGAATTAGTAGTATTTGCGCCGCTGATTATGGATGTAGCGGAAACAGAGGATACGTTGCAGATATGCTGTGTGGTAGGCAATGACAGATACTGCATGAACCGCGTAGGAAATCAAGGATACTGCCTGCTCAATGAAGGTGGTTCCCGGGTGCCTGCTCGTCTGGATTTTGTGAAAGAACAGGGAGAATGGAAGCTGGAAGAAATCCATTGGGCAAAAGACGGCAGTGGATATGCTCCTTCCATCAAGGAAATGGCACCCAATGAAGAAGTGGCGCAGAAAATGATTGGTTTCGATGGAAAAGATATGACATGCCTGCTTTATGACAATTTGATTCAGTACATGAATGTGACAGATACCTCTTACATGGTTTATGATATGGGGTATAAAACAGAAGATTTACAGCAGGAACTGCGCCAGTTTTTACAGCTGGCATAATGCAGAACAAATAATCTAAGATAAAAAAGCCGGAATCCTTTGTAAGGATTCCGGCTATCTTTGTTTTCTGAAAAGCCTTTGCATTTATACTGGCTGCATAGATTCGGCAATCTTTTTCATATCTTGTTCCTGCATCTCTCCGCGCAGGATACAGGTCAGGTTTCCCTGTTTCCAGCATAATATGTTTCCAAGCTGGCTTTTCTGGAATTGGTAAGTACCTTCTTGTAATGTCTGTCCTTCTTCCATACCACTTTGTTTTGCAATGTATGCGGCATCATTGGACTGAAGGAACCAAAGGGATTCCGTCTCTATTTTTGGTGGAGAGAAGTCATGTCTTTTGTTTCGTCCAGAAATAAATTTTTGAAAATAGCATTCTACCGTAACAGTGTCATTTTCCGTTCTGGCTTCTGCGTGATCCAGATTCATTTCTTCCGGCATGGTGGTGGGAAAATACATTTCTTCCGGTTTGGTTTCTGCCAAAAGGGTGGTTACTTCCTGCCTGTCTGTATCTGAAAGTTCTTTCCAAATCATATCAGGCTGGCTGGACTTTAAAAATAAGTAAACCACACCTACAAGAAGAACAACCAAAAGACCGCCTTTGTTTAATAAACGCAAAGAGATGCCCCCTTCCCATATGCTTTCGATTTCACGTTATGATTACAGTAAAGTTTAGCACCTTTTGATAGGAAAAACAACAAAAGAACAAAATGTTACTATTTTTTTAAGAAAACCCAAAAGGAATTGTATGCTATATACAAAAAATGAAATCTATTGTAGAATATAGAAAACCAAAATCAGAAAGGGGCTGGAATACAGTCCACAGTTTGTTATTGGAACAGGCATAGATGAAAAGGGGGATATTTATGGACGAAAGATATGATGAAAAGAATCAGGGTACCTGGGCAAACAATGGGCAAATGCCAGATATCCTAAAGGATGGAAATATTCTGGCAAAGGAATCTGAGAAGAAAGAGCATGCGGAAATTCTGGGGAAATGGCTGTGGATTTTGTTCTGGCTCATCATTCCCAGCGCCATCGCAGGCATTTTGGGGAATGAAAATCTCTTTGGCAAGGAGTCAGGTGTTTATATTTTTGGAACCATCTTGTCCATGGTTATAGGGATTTTGTATGGCGTGATCCTGATGCCCATGAAAGAGGTGGAAGAAAAATATCGTATGGCGGGTATCTTCAGCATTTTAGCTGCGGTGTTATCCATGGCATTGGAAGTCGTTCAGGTGGAAAATCCATTGATGGTTCTTGTCATTGGTCTGCCGACACTAATTTTGGGACTGGTAGCGAAATATTATGAATTCCATAGCCATGCGGCAGTGCTGCGGGACTTTGATCTGGAGTTCTCTCAAAAGTGGCTGACACTGTGGAAATGGTATTGTGTGGTCATTGCGGGGATGATTGTGAGTGCGTTGGTTGTCTTGATTTCCTTCTTGTTGGCAGCACTCCTCATTTTGGTATTTGCCATTGGTACTTTTGTGATTGCCATTGTGCAGCTGGTTTACCTGTATAAGATGGCAAAACTGTTCTGTCAGTATGCTTAAATAATATGTATTAAAAAGAATGGAGCTTTCTCCATTCTTTTTTTGTTGCAAACAGATCACAAATGTTACACGAATGTATCAAAATGTGTACAGATTTCTTAAAACAGCAGACAAAAAATGGGTTTCTGCTATACTGAGTTTAGAAGTAAATAGACAGGGCAAAAAAGGGGGATTTTGTATGAAAAAAGGGTTATGTATTTTGCTGAGCAGTGCCATGCTTATGGGAACAGCACCTGTATATGGGAATGTGCCTGAAGTGGAACAGGTGACACATACCTATCGTGCGGAAGTTGGCACGAAGAATTTCTATAAGGATGATGTATTGCAGACTTTGGATACGGAAATTTACCTGAAAGATGGTTATGTGATGCTGCCGGTGCGAGCGTTTTTTACAGCCATGGGGGATCAGACCATCATTGATTGGAACAGGGAAAAACGAATCGCTTCTGTTATGCAGGGGCCCAATATCATTACCATGAATGTGGATCAAAATGAAATCCAAGTCAATGGAAAAGTGCTTCCTGTATCAGGGAAAATGGAAACAAAAGATGGGCGTTTGTTTGTGCCTCTGCGGAATTGGAGACATATCCTCAACGCTTGCAATTATCCATTAACAGATGAAGACATTGTCTGGAACAGCGCAGAGCAGGAAGCAGTTGTCAAAATCAAGGAAAGCAAAGTTACAGAACAGAAAGATGTGCGGGAATTGGTACTGTCTGGGGAAGGACAGGCACCAAGCTATGCCATGGAAATGACAGAACAGTATGATTTTATTGAGAATGCAGGTGATGGATATTTTATTGCGCTGAAATATGGAAAAGATGTTCCGGTAGGTGTTATCACCGCAGGGCAGGAATGCGATTATGATGTAATCGACAGCACAGGAAAGGTATTGATCGATTTTCCGGCGCATAGTGTTTTCCAGTTGGAATATCTGGGAGAAAATCTGTTTTATGTGACCAGCGCAGATCTTCGTGAGAAATATGTGGTAGACCAGACAGGCAAGACCGTGTTTACCCTGCCTTATGACAGAATTCTGGATTATTCCGAAGGAATGGCAGTTGTTGGTGATATGGTCAATGGGGAATACCTGTATGGTTATGTGGATGTAAAAGGAAATCTCCAAATTCCTCTGCAATTTACAAAGGCAGAACCATTTTCAGAAGGTGTTGCAGCAGTCAGTCAGGGAAAATTGGAGCAGAAAAAATGGGGATTTGTTGACAAAAATGGAAAATTTGTTGTGGAACCGATTTATAATGCTTGTGGTAGTTTCCTGGAAGGATTGGCAATGGTGCGGACTTCTGAAGGTGTAGGATTTGTAAATCATTGGGGGGAATTTGTGATTTCGCCGGTATATAAATCAGCAAGTAATTTTGTCAACGGAACAGCATTTGCCGTTACAGGAGAAAATAATGAGGTCTGGATCATTGACGATGCTGGAAAGAAATTGCGGAAAATTACAGAAGTGAAGGGAGGCAGTGCATCCGCAGAAGGAAATGACCAATTGATGCAAGTGGAATATATTGTAGAGGGAGTTGCTGGCACAGACCATACCCATGTGATTCAAAATTATGATAAAAATGGAGCCATTTCCGATGCTGTTTTCCGTTTGGAAAAAGAACTGTCAGAGGGGCTTGCGCCAGCGTATGACAATACACGGAAAATGGTGGGCTATGCTGACGAAACGGGAAAAATAATTGTTACGCCATCTTTTACGAAGGCAGAATCCTTCAAGGATGGTTATGCCGTGGTAAAACATTTGGTGGAGAAATCAGATGGCTCCCGTGACGAAGAATGGGGGATCATCGCAAATCCGTTGATGAAATGATTAGGGGGGCTTTGTATGAAAAAGGGAATTTGTATTTTGCTCAGCAGTGCTTTGCTGATGGGGACAGTACCTGTATATGGGGATATGGCTGAAGTGGAACAGGTAACGCACACCTACCGGGCGGAAGTTGGCACGAAGAATTTCTACGAAGACGATGTTTTGCAGACTTTGGATACGGAAATCTATCTGAAAGATGGTTATGTGATGCTGCCAGTGCGGACGTTCTTTACGGCAGTGGATGAAAATGCTCAGATTCTATGGGATCGGGAAAAACAGGTGGCAACGGTATGGATGGGGGAATACCGTATCCTGCTGGATGTACCGAAAAATAAGATACAGGTAGAATATGGCAATGTAAACGTATCAGGCAAACTGGAAGTGAAAGATGGTCGTTTGTTTGTACCTCTGCGAAACTGGCAGAAAATCCTGACACGCTGCAATTATGAAATGGATGAAAACAGCATTGTCTGGGACAGTGAAAAAGGAGAAGCCATTGTCAATGTTGGGGAATATGTCATCAACAGGGAGCAGGTATTGGAAAAGACAGAAATCATAGGAGAAGGACAAAAACCTGTTTATCTGCTGGAACCAACAGAACAATATGATTTTATCTGGAATGCAGGAGATGGTTATTTCATCGTAGAAAAACGGGATAATGTAGGGGAGTTGGAGATTTTTGACAGTACTGGAAAAGTACTTGCCACCTTTGCGCCTGGAACAGCGCATCATGTTGGATATTTGGGAGAAGATCGTTTCTGTGTCTATGATTATGAAGAGAAAGAACGCCCGGCATATGTCGTGGATGCAAAAGGAAACAGGTTGTTTTCCGCAGACTATGACCAGATTTGGCCGTATGCCCAAGGATTGGCATTGGTTCGGGAAAAAACGGAAAATGGCTATCGGTATGGATATATAGATACAGAAGGAAATTTGCGGATTCCCATGAAATATGGTTCGGCAAGATCTTTTTCAGAAGGACTGGCACCAGTATCCATGAGTGAATCTGGTATCGGGCAGTATGGCTTCATTGACACAGAAGGAAATGTAGTCATCGAGCCAAAATACCGCTCCGCAGATCCTTTCAAAGAAGGATTGGCGCATGTGCAGGCGATTTCTGGGGAAGGCTTCATCAACCATGAGGGAGAAGAAGTGATTCCTCCTCGGTATGGTTTTGTCAGTGATTTCCAAAATGGCACCGCTTTTGCCGTTACAAAAGATCGGCAGATCATTGTTATTGATAAAAATGGGGAAGAAGTCAGAAAGTTACTGGAATTACCGAAAGAAACATCTTATTTCTATACGCCATCCTGGGATTTGCTGGAAGTAGAATACCCGTTGGGATATCAGGGAATTTATCGTTATTATGACAAAAATGGAGAAATCTCCAGAGAAACATATGAACTTCAGTCCGGTTTTTCGGAAGGGCTTTCTGCTGTGCTTGACAAAGAAACAGGAAAATACGGCTATGCTGATGAGAAAGGGAACATGGTCATTTCTCCGACGTTTGACTATGCGGAGAGATTTCAGGATGGATATGCTGTGGTGAAACAGATCATTCCAAATGAAAACGGTATAAGGACCGTAAAAGTAGGGGTTATCAAAAATCCTTTGATGAGGTAATACATAAGGGAGGAATTTTACATGAAAAAAGGGTTTTGTATTTTGCTGAGCAGTGCTTTGCTTTTGACAGGGACAGTACCAACATGGGCAAAAGAGGAACGCTTGTTGCTGGAGCCTCATGAGTATCGTGGGATAGTTGGTACGACAAATTTTTATAGGGACGATGTCTTGCAGTCTTCAGATGCGGAAATTTATTTGAAAGACGGCTATGTGATGCTGCCCTTGCGGACATTTTTTACATCCATCAATCCTGATGCGCAAATCTATTGGAATAGCGTAGACCAGCAGGCAGGGGTACTTCTGGGAGAAAGTTCTGTATTTTTGTATGTGAAGGAAAATAAGATCGTTGTCAATCGCGAAGAACAGCCTGTGGTGGGGAAAATGGAAGTGAAAAACGGTCGGTTGTTCATTCCACTGCGAAACTGGCTTACCATATTGAATCAATGCGGATATCAGTTGACAGATGCGGATCTCCATTGGGACAGTACCAAACAGGAAGTGACTGTAACCGTCCGGGAAAACCAGATTATTTTTGAAGAAAATCTGAAAACGCCTGTCATTTCTGGCGAAGGACAGGCACCGGTCTATGCGGTGGCACTGACCGCTACATACAGTGGCATACAAAATCTGGGAGATGGATATTTCCTTGGGATCGATGATACAGAAGGATATTACAAATATGCTTACGATATTTTGGACAGCAACGGAAAATTAAAAAGTCATTTCGCACCAGGGGAAATCTTCAGGATGGAATATTTGGGAGAAGGAATGTTCTGTGTATACACAGAGAGATGGCAACAGGAATACGTTATGGATGAAAATGGACAGAAACAGTTCGATGTGGCTTATGATTCCATAGGTGATTTTCATGAAGGGCTGGCATGCGTAAGTGACGAAAAGGACGGTCAGAAAGTGGAAGGCTATGTTGATGCAAAGGGAACGCTGCAGATTCCTCTGCAATTTGCCGATGGCGGATACTTTTCTGAAGAACGGGCAGTGGTTCGCGATTTGGAAACAAGGAAATGCGGTGTGATCGATAAGAAAGGAAACTATGTTGTGGAGCCCAAGTACAAGTCTTGTAAAAGTTTTCAAGATGGTATGTCTTTAGTACAGACAGAACAGGGATATGGCTATATCAACAAACAGGGAGAAGAAGTCATTGCACCTCAGTATGTATGGGCATCTGATTTTTATGACGGCACAGCATATGTACTGGAAGAACAAAATGGCCCTGTTTGGCTTATCAATACAAAGGGCGAGAAAGTCAAAAAGATGGCAGACCAGCCCGGAGATTCTTATGAGAGCAATGCATATTGTTTGCGCATATCTCAGGATGTAGTGCTGCCTTCCGGTGCAGAGAAAAATGTAGACCATTATTATGATAAGAACGGAGAAATCTCTATGGAACAGGGCAAACTGCTTTTTAGACTTTCTGAAGGGCTTTGCAGTGTACTGGATGAAAAGACACAAAAATACGGCTTTGTAGACAAAACAGGGGAAATGGTCATTTCACCTATGTTCCGTGAAGCGAGAGATTTTAAAGATGGATATGCAGTGGTACAAGTGCAGGATCAATGGGGCGTTGTGAAAAATCCGCTTTTGCAGAAATAATACCACATGGTATCATGAAGAAAAAACGGCAAATGGAGGAAGGTGAGATGTAAATGAGAAAGTACAGAATTTATGTTGGAGCAGGTGTACTGATTTTCGCATTGGTTCCTTCCTATTTTGCATATCACAGAATCTGTTGTACCAATTATCTTCAAAATCCCAGAGGCTCAGAAGAAACAGTATCCATTTCCGTTTTAGACTATGTGCACGATACAAATCGAAACAATATACGGGAAACAGATACATTTTGGAAATTGCTGAGCCAATGTGAATATGACGGCATTGCCAAAGAACCAAAGTCAGGGGGAATGGGTCAGCCGTTTGTAGTTTTCATGATAAACGGGAAAGCGGATCATGTTATGACCTATGAAGAAAGCGGCGTTGTACGAGGCGTCATTGAGATGGATGGAAAGAAATATGACTTGAAGGATTGTGAAGAGCTGCATCAGTATGGTCAATGGCTTTGCCAATGAAAGCGGCAGGAAAAAGGTATGGTTTGATGCCATACCTTTTTATTTGCCCGAAAATCCCTGTTTTTATGGAAATTTTCCTATGGATATAGTAGATGTTTCGTTGCTTCCAATGAAAGTCTATGGTAAAATAATTAAAAGGATTGTTTTGATTTTATACGGTATACCGGTATACGGGTTTACGATGCAAGGAAAAGTAAAAGAGGATGAATTTGGGAGAGAGTGGCTATGAATCAGAAAAAAGCGCTGCATGTATTGGCGTATGAACACATCAAGAATATGGTTTTGGAAGGTAAAATGGAGTACGGTGAAATTTATTCGGAAACCAAGATCGCTAAAGAAATTGGGATTTCCCGTACACCTGTCAGAGATGCCATACAGTATCTTTCCCAGGAGAAATACATTGACATTTTGCCGAATAAGGGATTTTGTCTGCATAAAATGGGCATACAGGACTTTGTGGATACCAACCAGATCCGTACGGCCATTGAAGGGTACTGCGGCAGAGAATCGCCCAGAAAGCAGATTTGGAAGAAACAAAGGAAACGTTTGATCTGTTGGAATCTTTTTTGAAGCAGCAGAAAGAAGCCTTGGAACAGGAATCTGTGACTGGGTTTTTTGAAGCGGATATGCAGTTCCACATCCAGTTAGTCAGCCATATTGCCAATGGGGAGCTGAATAATCTGTTTGGAACGTATATGTATCGTATGCGTAATCTGGCGCTGCATTCACTGCATGTGCCGGGACGTATGGAAAAGGCTTATCAGGAACATTTGGAAATTTTTGAGAATATGAAACAGGGGAATATGATTCAGACTTATGAAAGCATTGTATATCATATGGAGAGCCCCAGAGATATCAGTATAGACGAAGATTAAAAAAGCAGGTATTCCCTTTTGGGAATACCTGCTTTTTTATTTATATAGAAGAGATGTTTTAAACAGAAAATAATTACATGAAGAAGCTCAATACAAGGACTTCCACAACACCCACAGCCCATGCGATGGTTGAGGTTACAGACCATGTGATCAGCTGATCTTTTGCTTCTTTTACGCCCAGTGTACGGTTTACAACCCAGAAATAACTATCGTTGAAGTAACCGAAGAACAGGGAGCCTACGCAGCAGGCGATGCTGCCCAGCAGAGGGCTGACACCGGAAGCAACGATGATAGGAGCGGAGATACTTGTAGCTGTTGTCATAGCTACTGTACCGGAACCCTGAATGAAACGCATCAGTGTGGAGATGATCAGAGGCAGGATGATGATGGGGATAGTTGTCTGAGACAGACCTTCCGCAATATATGTGCCCAGACCGGAGTCTTTGATGATCTGACCCAGGGCACCGCCGCCGGTAACCAGCATAATGATACCAGCAGACATCATACCTTTTTCCATTTCAGACAGTGCTGTGTGACGATCCAGGTTTTTGCCCAGACCGAAAATAGCAACTACTAAGCCCAGACCAACAGCTACGATGGGCTGACCCAGGAAGATGAGGATTTCCATAGGGCCTGTTGTTTTACCCAGTGCAGAAGCGATGGTGTTGATCAGAATCAGCACGATAGGAACGATCAGAGGCAGGAAGGACTGCAATGTGCTGGGCAGACCTTCTTCTTCCATTTTGAATGTGTTTTCGTATGTAGGTTCCTGATAAGGCATGGATACGAATTCACCGTTTTCATTGGGAATCTGGTAATATTTTTTGCTCAGGTACAATCTAGCGTAAGCAATACATGCGATTGCCATGGGAATTGCCAATACGATAGTCATCAGAATGAATTTACCAACGTCAACACCGAAGATACCGCATACACCCAGAGGGCCGGGAGTAGGAGGAACCATAGAGTGGGTGATTACCAGACCTGCTGCCAGCGCAACACCCAAGCCGATGACAGATTTTTTTGTTGCTTTGGAAATTGCTTTTGCGATGGGGGAAAGTACCACAAACCCGGAGTCACAAAAAATGGGGATGGATACCAAAAAGCCAGTCAGCGCCAGGGCTTCTTCTTCTCTCTTTTTGCCAAAGAGTTTCAGGAAGGTGAAGGCCATTCGCTTGGCAGCCCCCGTTACTTCAAATATTTGCCCCATCATAACACCGAAGCCGATGATGATACCAATGCTGCCCAGTGTACCGTCGAAGCCGGTGGTGATGGAATTGATGATGCCAAATGTTTTTCCGTCGTCCAAAGTGATGTTTGTCAAAGGCATGCCGCCTACAACACCAACGATGATGGTAGAGATGATCAGTGCCCAAAATGCCTGTACTTTTGTTTTCAGTACCAAGAAAATCAGTACGATAATACCAATGGCAAGACCGATTAACATTCTGTCGCCGCTTAATCCGCCGATCATTGTCATAACCTCCCTTAAGTAAACATGTGATTATTTGGTGAAATAAGGTGCATATTTTGCTGCCAGCAGGATGGCTTCGATCATGCTGACTGCGCTTACTTTCCCAGTGCCGGCAATATCAAAGGCTGTGCCATGGTCTACGGAAGTACGCAGGATGGGCATGCCGTTTGTGATGGCAATGGTTTTTTCAAAGTCCAAAGTTTTGGTAGCGATGTGTCCCTGGTCGTGGTAGAGGGATAATACGCTGTTGTATTTGCCGATGGCAGCCTGATGGAATACAGAGTCCGCGCCAATGGGGCCTACAACAGGGTAGCCTTCTGCCTGCAATTCTTCTACGGCAGGGATGATTTCGTTCACTTCTTCCCAACCGAACAGACCATGTTCCCCGCTGTGAGGGTTCAGTCCGGCAATGGCCATAGTGCCATCTTGTACGCCCAGTTTCCGCAGAGCTTCCAGGCAGCGTTTTACATAGTCTTTGATTCTGTCTTTTTTGATCATGTCCAGCATATCCCGCAGGGAAACGTGTCTGGTCAGGAAGAAAACACGCATGCCGTTTGTTTCGAACATGGTCAAAGGATCTTCTGTGTTTGTCAATGCGCCGAAAATTTCTGTGTGACCGATAAAGTTGATGTTTCCGGATCTCAGAGATTCTTTGTTGATGGGGGTTGTGGCAACTGCATCCACTCTGCCTGCATTGGCAAGGGCGATAGATTTTTCAATGTAAGCAAAGGCTGCCTGACCGCACATGCCGTTGACTTGGCCATAAGCAAACTGTGCCATATCTACGTTGTCCAGGTCAATGAGGTTCAGAACGCCGGGACGGAAATCGCCGTATTCAGGTTCTGCAATCACATGAACGGTAATATCTACGCCAGTGATTTCGATGGCTTTGTCGATGATCTTTTTGTCACCGATCACAACACATTCAGCGGCATCGAAAACTTCCTGAGATGCGATAGATTTTACAACAATTTCGGGGCCAACGCCCGCAGGATCTCCAAGGGGGATTGCGATTCTAGGTTTTTTATTCATGGAAATTCCTCTCTTTCCGTTTATTTTTCTTAAATATAAAGCTTTTCTTTCAGATAGGTAATGCAGCGGTTGATGGCATCCCGTTCACCCTGACTGCCGCCTTTTGTGATGATATGGATGCCTGCAAAATCGCCGGTCAGGAATTGACCGTAGGCAGCCAAAGGCAATACTTCGTCAGACAGAGATAATCCGGCGGTCTGGAATTTTTTGCAGACAGCTACGGTCACATCGCCGCCGCTGGTATACAGACCTTTGTATTCCGGCTGTGCCTGAAAGATGCCGTAAGCGATTTCCGCGAAGGCGGAATTGATCTTATCGGTTACATCATCCATGGAGCAATGATATTTTTCCATATAAGGCTGGAAATCAATGCGGTTTTCGGGATAGATGCCGTCACCCGTTACAGTAGAAACTGTATTGAGGTGACTGACTTCCAGAATTTCGTGGATCACCCGCTGAATTTCCGCGCTGCGCTGCTCTTCGCTTTCCAAAAGTTTTCTTGTTTTCACAAAGACGTTATGGATGCGCTGGGACAGCCACAGTTCTTCCATCTGTGCTTTTGTATTGGGATTCACGCTGCCGACAACAGCCAGAATCCGGTTTTTCTCTTTTTTCTGTGTGGGTGTGATGAGCTTTCTGGATAATGTTGCCGTGAAAACACCGGGGTCAACAACTACGATTTTCAGCTTGCTGGTGATAGCGGCATCGGCAATCAAATCCAGATCTTCCTGAGTGACACAGTCAACTACCAAAATCCGGCAGCCTTCCGCTACATGGGCTTTCATCACATCTGCCAGATAGTGTTTGCCATGCATCAGGTCTTTCATGAGAATGGATGCTGTTTTATATTTGCTCTGCTCATGAAAGAGTACTTCCACTTCGGACACCTTAACAGGTGTTTTCGGGTCGATGGCAATATCTGTTTTATGAAGGGGCAGGCCATTGACCAGCATATAGCCGCCAATGACGATTCTGCCGGAAACAGGGAAGCAGGGTGCAACGATGGCGACGTAATCCTCTCCCAGACAATCCAGCATGGCATCGGTTTCGCTGCCCAGATTGCCCCGTAATGTGCTGTCGATGCGGTTGGAATATACTTTTACAGCATCGTCTTTCAGAAGGCTGCATATATCGTATACCCGCTGATAGGCAACTTCCGGAGCAACACCACGGCTGTCGGTGGGATAGATCACACAGTCACAGTCTTCCAATGCCTGCAAATCCATGCTTTCCGTATTCATGACCGTATAGGCCTGATAATTCATTTTTTTCAAAAGAACGCCGGTGGCATTTCCGCCGGTTAAGTCATCTGCGATTACAACACATTGTAGCATGGGAATCTCCTTTCCTTGACATGATTTCTGTCAGTTGATTTTCTTTTGTATATCAGATTTTGCGGAAAGAAAGAGGCCCTTGCTTGGATTCGATTTCCCAAGCTATTCTTGCGCTTTCTTCCAGTTCTTCCAGGCAGTAGAAGGCATCCAGCAGATTTTTGCCCCCCACAATGGGCCCGTGGTTTTCTAGCAAGAACCCATCGCTGCCGGAAACACACTGGCGGAAAGCGGAAAACAGTTCTTCAGAGCCGGGCTTTCCGTAGGGAACCAGTCCCACTGTACCCAGTTTCATTTTCAGGTAAGGGGTGTACTGGGGGATGCAGTCTGTGCGGTTTTCATGTACGGCACAAGACCAAAGGGTTGCGTAAAAGCTATGTGTATGAATGACAGCTTGGATCTCCTCACTTTTTTCATACATCATTTGGTGCAGCGGAAATTCTTTGCTGGGCTTTGGCCCGGAAATCCATTCTCCATCCAGAGAAAGTACGGAGAAATCTTCTTCTTTCAAAGTACCAAAACAGGTTCCGCTGCCGGTGATATAAATAAGATCCTTCTCTTTAAAGCTCATGTTGGCAGAGGAGCCGGAGGCTTTTCCTCTTTCAAACAAGCTGTGTGCAATCCATACTGCGGTTTTCAGATTTTCCATTTGTTCACTTCCTTGTCATTTGTAATGCACGGGCAAAGAAATCTGTCTGGCCAAAGTTACCGGATTTGAGAACAATGCGGATGTTTTCATTGGACAGTGGCGCCATGATCGGCACACCCGGCGCGATGCTTTCCCCAATTTCAAAGCAATGATAGCCCAATTTTTTCGCAACGGCACTGGAGGTTTCCCCGCCAGCAACGATGATTCTTGTATATCCGTTTGCAACGGCACGTTCCACAACGGCAGCAGTCAGACCTTCCAGCAGAGCAGCAATTTTATCTTTGCCCACTTTCTGGATTTCTGCTACATTTTCTGCCTGATCGGAGCTATACAGCAGCACTTCTTCGTCTGTGTGTGCTTTTACAAAATCCCATACAGTGTCTACGGTTTCTGTACCAGACAATACAGCCATGGGATCGATTTTATAAGAAGCATATCCTTTTGTCTGAAAGTCAGCGATCTGTTCCAATGTTGCTTTGGAGCAGCTGCCAGCCAAAACGATGCCTTTTCCGTCCACACCGTTTGTCATGCTGTCTTTGGCAGCCTGTGTCTGCTGATATTTCGCAGCCAAAGGTGCCAGAATACCGCTGCCGCCTGTCAGAACAGTCAGGTCACCGAAAACTTCAGCGATTTTGGTGCCGTTTTCGTCGTTGACATAGTCGGGTACGATGTAGAAATGTTCTTTATCTTTGCCGAACTCATCCACAATAGTCAGAATTTCTTCTTTGCTCTTTGTCAGCAGTTCGGTGTTTACGTTCAATGTCTGATATTTTCCCTGAGGATCCATGAGTTTTGCGATTTCAGATTCCCACATGGGTGTCAGAGGATGGTTTTTCATGTGTGTTTCGCTCAGAGGCACACCGTCTACATAAAGGATACCGTTTTCCACAGTCCGTTTATTGACGGGAAGAGCGGGGCACAAAATGGTGTATTTTTCTCCAAAAGTTTCCAGCATAGCATCCACAACAGGGCCGATATTGCCTTCTTTTGTGGAGTCAAATGTGGAGCAGTATTTGAAATACAAATGTTGTGCGCCTTGTTCTTTCAGCCAGGTAAAAGCAGCCATGCTGTCTGCAACAGCGCTTTTTGTTTCCTGCGTTCTGCTCTTCAGAGCAATGACAACTGCCTGGCAGGGGGAGATTTCCCCATCGGGTTTTCCGTTGAACAAAATGGTTTTCATACATTTGCTCATGAGGAAAGAGGCAGCGTCACTGGCGCCGGTGAAGTCATCGGCAACACAGCCGATCAAAATATCCTGTTTCATATCATCCCTCCTGTTCGATTTCTGCGACAATCTTTTTCAGCAGGTCAATGGAGCGTTCTGCGCCTTCGCGGACATCGCCGTCAAAAGCTTCTGTGCAGATAGCACCCTGATAACCGCTGCGGATGACAGGTGTCAGCAGTTTTTTGTAATAGTCATAAAGCGCATCGGAAGGGTATCTGCGTTCTGCGCCCACACGTTCCGCAATGTGGATGTGATGTACATAGGGCAGAGCGTATTCCAGTTCCTGAATAGCTTCCTGTTCCATAGCCATATGGTAAATATCGAATACGATTTTCAAATTGGGACGGTTGATTTTCTTTACTAAATCTGCACCTTCCTGAATTCTCAGACCAAATACACTTTCTGTATGATTCAGAGATTCATACATGACGATGATGCCATAGGGTGCTGCCACATCTGCAAACATGGTCATGAATGCTTCTGTTTCTTTCCATGCTTTTTCCAGATCATCGCCTTCCTGAAATTTCCTGGATTTGGGGGAGCCGATGCAATGGCGGAAATATGTAATTGGCTGCCGCGTTTGCAGAGAAGTTCTGCATAGGCTTTGGCTTTTTCCAGGTCGTAACCTTCGCCGGTGATGACGATGTCAGGTGTCAGAGCCGCGTTGAAGCCGCAGCATTTCACACTGCCGTTTTCCAGAATGGTTTTCAGTGCGTCGAATTCTTCATCTGTCATTTTGGAGATCTGGTTGCCGGGCAGTTCGATGTAATCAAAGCCCAGATCCTGCAAAATGCTGTAATTGTCAATGGTGGTGCCACATCCGTATTTCATGACAGACCTCCTTAAGCATTGACTTTTTTCACTTCCACGCCTGCCAGTTTTTCGAAGTACTGAACGATGCCTGCGTGATCTTCATCAAAGTGACCATCTACTTTCAGGTACTGCATGATTTCGAAGAGCTGGCTGGTCAAAGGCATGGGAACGTCGATGGAGTGAGCTGTTGCCATAACGTTTTTGATGTCTTTGTGGTTGATAGAGATTTTGCCGCCGGGTTTGAAGTTGCGTTCGATCATCATGGGCACTTTTGCGTCCAGAATAACGCCGCCAGCCAGACCGCCGCGGATTGCCTGATATACTTTTTCGGGATCAGCGCCAGCTTTGCTGCACAGTACAAATGCTTCAAAAACAGCAGCGATGGTCAGGTTTACGATAACCTAGTTTGTCAGTTTGGTAACGGAACCGCTGCCGCTTTTGCCGATGAGCAGTGCGGAAGCGCCCATAGCGTCAAAATAAGGTTTCAGTTTTTCAAAATCAGCTTCGTTGCCGCCTGCCATGAATGCCAGTGTACCGTCGATTGCTTTGGGTTCGCCGCCGCTGACAGGAGAGTCTACAAAGCCGATCTGCATTTCAGCCAGTTTTTCTGCGCATGTGCAGGATTCAGTAGGTGTTACAGAGCTCATGTCACATACAACAGTACCGGGTTTCAGATAGCCTGCCAGACCGTTTTCACCAAAGAGTACACTCTGTACGATAGCACCGTTAGGCAGAATCATCAGAACGATGTCACATTCTTTCCCGATGGTTTCGTAATCGCCTTCTTTTGCGCCGGCAGCAACCAGTTCTGCAACGGCATCTTTGTTCAGGTCGTTTACATACAGTTCACATCCAGCTTTCATAATCGCATCTCTCCTTTGTTTGTGTTGCGTTTGTTTTATCGTAGAATCAAGTCGTTTTTATACACTCATTATATTGAATACCGGTATACCGATTAATGACGTTTTGTAATTTCTACATAA
>ULWJ01011665.1_pt1 | contig 23164 bp, 15 predicted proteins | sample 1960221 | NCBI WGS metagenome assembly ULWJ01 (sample SAMEA4835809, study PRJEB28245) | human gut metagenome | biome: gut microbiome; material: fecal sample | place: Denmark | collected 2008 | reverse complement strand
CCCAGCCGTACCTTGATGTTCAGAAAGCCAATATTTCAATTCCCACTCGCAAGAAAAGCGTTATTGCTTTCCTTCGCTCTAACTGTAAGGGCATTGGAAATGTAAAAGCAACAGCTATCGCCAATGCGTTTGGCGAAAACACTTTATCTGTTTGCGCAAACGAGCCTGAAAAGCTGAAAAAGAAGGTTCCAAGTCTTACAGACAAGGACATTAAGGCTTTAAAGCACGGGTGCCAAGCATTGACATATAAATACGATATTCGGTGTTTTCTTGATGACAAAAACGTTGTCCTTCCGGATTACCAAATCGATGCGATTGCAGACGAGTACGGCGCGGAGGCACTTAATGTCATTAAAGAGAAGCCGTATAAGCTGATTACGCTTCTGCCTTTTCAAACCTGTGACAAAATCGGACTTGTAATGGGAGTCAGTCCCAATGCTCGTAGACGATATGTTGCAGCACTCGTAGAGGCTCAGAAGCAGTTATGTCGGCAAAACAATACTGTTTGCGTTCGTGAAGATTTGCTGGTTGCGGAAGCTTATAAGCTGCTGAACCATCACAACGACGAACTGATGAAAATGTCGGTCAAGTTGTTGGTCGATAACTATCGGTTCATTCGATTTGGTTCTTCTAAAAGCGGAAATTGGATTTATTCCAAAGACGATTATACGGTTGAACGGAATCTCGCACGCAAACTTGCCGCGTTCATCAAAAGGGGACCCAGCAAGCAAAAGGAAATCGATGCAGCTCTTGCAAAATGGAAGAAAAACTCTCCCATTCAACTTTCCGAAAAACAGGAAGAAGCAGTACGCAATCTTGCTTATCCCATCTCCATCGTAACGGGTGGTCCGGGTACTGGTAAGAGTACAACGCTTCGCGCTTGTTTGGAAGTGTACAAAGAAGCATTCAAGAAAAACGCAACGATTCTTTGTATGGCTCCGACCGGACGCGCATCTAAGCGTATGGCTGAATGTACGGGTCTGCCCGCACAGACTATCCATAGCGCCTGTGCGCTTGTTCCCTCTAAGGCTGCTGGCGGTTTTACCGCTCAGGACGATTGCAAAATCAGCGAAAATCTGATTGCTATCGATGAAATGTCTATGGTCGGTATCCACCTTTTTGATTTCGTTATGAACGCAATCGAAAATGAACCCAACAAGAAAATCATCCTGCTCGGCGATGTGGACCAGCTCCCTTCGGTAACACCCGGCAATGTACTCTTCGATTTGATTAAATGCAATCAAATCAAGTATACTGTTCTGGATAGAAACTACCGTCAGGGCTCCAATTCCACTATTGCGGATGCAGCATACGCTATCAATAATGGGATGTCCAATCTTCCGACTGATGAAACATTTCAGTTTATCGATTGCCATAATCCCGATAGCGAAAAGGAAACGGAAGATATCTCGAATATCATTATTCAGAAGTATCAGGAGGGAGTAAAAAAGTATGGCCGCGATGGATGTATCGTCCTTAGCCCTACTCATTACTACAAGAGCAGCAATAGCTCTCCTCTGTGTACGGATATTATGAATAAGAAAATTCAGGATATCGTAAATGAAGCTGAGAAAGGAAAACCGGAATGGCGAGCCAAATCCACCAAGTCCAAGAACGGCGTGGATGTAAGCCGCGTATTCAGAAAGGACGACCGTGTAGTCCAAATCAAAAATACGCCCGAAATCATGAACGGTGACCTTGGCACTATCGATGAAATCATTGATGATGATGGTGTTTACACGTTCAAAATCACATTCGATGACAAACAAGTCGAGTACGATGTCAAGGATATGCAGAATGTGGAACTTGGTTACTGCATTACGGTTCATAAAACGCAGGGTTCTGAATTTCCCTGCTGTATCATGCCCGCAAGTATGACTCAGAAAGCAATGCTGCAGCGCCAGTTGTTTTATACCGGCGTTACTCGTGCAAAAAAAGAGTTTATCTTTGTGGGTGACAAGAAAGCACTGGATTTAGCAGTTCGGACTAAGACCGAAGAACGTCGGTCGATGCTCCCGGCGCGAATCTGTAAGGAATGTGTTTGAAGAGTGGGTGGCTGCAGCAATAGCTGTGGCTGCCCACTCTTTTTTGTTTTCGGCAGGGGAGGGGAGAACATATAAAAGTTCGTTTTGTGTAAAGAACAAATACGTTTTGCTTAAAGAAATCCGTATTGAAATTATTTAAAAATAAAGTATCCTAAATATAAGGAAATATTATGTGATTTCCTTAGTTACACAAGCTGACACCTCTATGTGGTGTGTAATAGGCAACGCGACATATAACGTGTATGTTGTGGCAAAGGGTCAGCAGAATGTGATGATTTTTGACGAAAGGAGGAATATACCAATGAATAGTTTGGCTGTTCGTAAGAACGATACCAAGAATGTTGTGGCGTTTATCGCGAATGTTGTGGCGTTTATCGCTATTGCAAGTCTTGCTGTTTGCGCTGCGGCTCTCGTCAGCGTAAATCCGGCTTTTGCAGCTCAGGGTATTTCAACGCTGTTCGGTGAGGCTGGCAAGATTGCAAATGCAGTTATGGCTGGCTTTCAGGGCTTGGTTCTGACCGTTGCTATTGCCGCAGGTGTTTACACGATGATTCGTGGTCTGATGGCAAGTGACCCCAAAGAAACGGCACAGTACAAGAACCGCTTCATTGCAATTGTTATTATTGCGTTTGTGGCGTTCTTTACTCCCTCCATCATCAGTTGGGTTCAAACTCTGGCAACTCAGATTAAGCTCAGCTAAGTCAAAAACAAAATTGGGCAAGGGCCCAGCCCGTAGCGGTCTTCCTACGAATGGGAGGACCGCTTTTTTAGGTGCCAAATTTAAAAGAAAGGTGGAAAATAAAGCATGCAAATAACTGCTATTGAAAAAAACAATAGAAAAAAGAAAAATATGAAAAAAGCAGCAATTTCAGCCACGGTTATCTTTGCGATGATGACGTGTCTGTCTTTTGCTTATGCTACCAGCATCTTTGAAGCAGTCGGTGATGCATTATTTTCGGGGACGCTCATCCAAAACCCATTAGATGTTATTGTTTCGTCTTTTTTACTGCTTGTTTTTAAGACAATCATCCAATGTGTCGTCAATGTGCTTGATATTGTTATTTCTCCAATAAACGAAATAACAACCATGAAAATGGCAGAATTAGCACAATATTTGCCATTTGCAGAATATAAGGTCCAAATCAATGAAGGCGAATTTGCGTTCGATTATACGATTGCGTCAAAAGTAAACGACTATATTATCGGTATAGGTGTCCTTATCTGGATATTGCTATCTTGCTTTGCGATTTTAATTGATTTTTATTATGTCGCATCTGGTGATAAGCGAGCAATTCCTGGCAGCAAGTTGTTTTTGTCTATTACAATTACAGGTGTACTGACATATAAAGCGCAAGATTTAATGTTTTTCCTTTTTGACAACGAAATCAACCCGTTAATTTCGGAATTTTTGGACATCGCGCAAAAAGACCAAACCGGAATCTTTGAAAACATGGGAAATAGTGTTTGTGCAAGTTGGCAGGGCGTTCCGGGTATACTTATAGCACTTGTTATGGTCTTGATGATTGGCATAAATTACATTAAGCTTGCACTGGAAATGGTGCAGCGATATCTTATCGTTGCTGTAATTTGTGTTTTGTCACCCCTTGCTTTTGCTACAGGCAGCAACCAAGAAACAATAGACATTTCTAAGAAATGGTTCAGAATGTTTTGGTCGCAATGCGTTTTGCTTTTCTTGAATGTCTGGTGCGTTTATGTAGTACGAGAAGGCATGATGGCAATAGGAGACAAAAAAGCAAATCAGTTGCTTATCTGGGGTCTTATTGTATATGGCTTCATTAAGGTAGCACAGCAACTTGATGATTTGCTGCAAAACGCCGGACTTAGTATTACCCGTCAAACATCTGGCATGTTGGAAGATTTCCTCATGATGGGTAAATCCATGATTGGATTGGCTAGTACAGCAGCTACCGCAGCGGCAAGCGGATTCCAGTTCAAACAGGATTCTGCGAATCTTAGAGAAGGTCTCGCAAACGGCACCAAGACAATGGATGATTATAAGCGACACATAGCAAATACCACAGCCAATATGGCGAGAAATCCGCTTGCGCTTGCAATGATGGCTCCTCAAATGGCAAGAGAATATGCTGCTGCAAAGGGAGCAGAAGCAGAGTATAAACAAAGCGTTGGCGATTATTTAAAAATGAAGAGTCCTGACAGAAGCAAAGCAACTGCACCAAATTTGAATTCTGCAGCGGGAAGAAGCCAAATTAAAGACGCACTTGCGAATAGCAAGGATAAAAAAATTGCCGACGCCGCCAAAAACGGCGAAGTAACAAAAGCATACACAGATTCAAATGGTGTTATTCATGCTTCGCTTCAAACCAGAGATAAAAATGGCCGAGCAAATGGTATGTACGATGTCGCCATTAGCGGCAACGGAAAAGATGTTATGTCTCAGGTTGCCTCTGGTCGTGAAGTGACAACGGATGCAAACGGTAACAAACTTATTAAGGATGATAAGCTTGGCACATTTGCCTATAACAAAGAAACTGGAGCCTTTGAACAGATAAAGGATAAGGATGGAAATGTTCCCCAAAACCCGTTGTCTGTACAGGTTCCTGATAAAGTTGACAAAAACAATGTCGAAGAAGTCGCGGATTGGGCAACCAAGACAGATGGATTCGATAAAGCTGTTCAGGAAAAAGAAGCAACAGACAACTATTTTAATGCCACCGACGCAGGACGTCTGAACATGGATTCAAGCGATGTCAATCAGGACCAGATGAATAATATGGCACGCCAAGAAATCAATGACCAATTCATGCAAGAAGGTGCAAACGGAGAACAGCGGCCTGCTGTTGGAGAAGACGATAAGCTTGATGTTTCTGTAAATAAAGAAACAGGCGAAATGACAGCAAAACACGCTATGACAAATGATGATGGCACTATTGCTATTCAAAACTACAAGAAAGACGAAAATGGAAATTGGCAAACTGTAGGTCAATCCGAATACTATACTGCAATGGGAGATAAGCCTTCTTATCGAAACAGTGAGGGAGAAGTATTCGCTGGCACACAGGTTGGCACTTCTGCAGACGGCAATGCTATTATGCGCTATAACCAAATTGGCGCAGACGGCAATGTCCTCGAGAACGGAAAATCGTTTGAAGTTACGCAGAGCGGAAGTCTTGCTAATTCGGATGATGCTGCAAGTAAGGTTGAGATGGCGCGTCAGGCATCCGAATCGCTTGGTGCAAAAGCAGTTGCTGCTGATTATGACAATGCAGCAAGACTTTATAACGGCAATGGTGCAAATGTACCTGAAAACACGAATTTCAACAGTTCCGAAAATCTATATGCTTCTCAGCAGGCTATGATGGGCGCAAAAGGAACAAGTCAAGATTTGAGCCTTCTCTCAGATTATACAGCTGTGCAAGCAGACGATAACGGTATCCGAGATGGTGTTCATACACAAACCTTCCAGAACGACGATGGTACGCGCGTAAAAGTTCAGCGTGATATGTCTTCTGGCGCTGTTAACACAACCATGAGCGCGGCAAGAGTACAGGATGATGGTGCTGTTAAAGTTGAGAGACTTACAGAAGATTCTTCCGGCAATGTTTCAAACAGTCATTATACCTGCACGCCGAATATCAACCCGCTTGATGCAGATGCAAAAACAACACCTGTGACGGTAAATGATTCTGTATCCGGACAATGTTATCGGGTTGATGTACCTACAGAAATTGCAAAGGACGGAACTGCTCTTGCAAATTATATGGCAGGAGACGAGGGTATTCACGCTATTGATACCGCTAAGCAGGACGCCGCTACATTGAAAAATGCTGTTGTTAATTCTGATACTCAACCTATTCCGGAAGATACCCGCATCAACCCTGCTGCCGCTTCGTCTGTATTCTATGAAGCCGCAAGCAGCGGAAACTGCAACCTTGAAAGCTTGTCGAAAGCTGCTCAGAACGGAGATATTGAGGTTTATCCCGCAGAAAGCGTTGTAGATGGCAAACCTTGTGCCCAGATTATTTATCGTGACCCCAATACCGGACTCAAAACTGAGGTAGGCGGCTGCTTGGAATACAAAGACGGTAAGGTTTCCGTTACCACGACATCTGCACCTATGGCAACGCAGTCTCAGGCTCAGGTTGAAAAAGACATGCAGGAGATGACTACGGCTATGATGACTCCGGCAAATACCGGAGACGGGAATGCTGGCCGTGACACATTGATTCACCAGCAGGAAGCGTACGATAAATTCACTGGCGCAAACAATGCTAACTATTCTGGACCTATTGGCGCAGCAGCTATGGCAAAGGCTGCAGGCGTAAATACAGAAGGATATGTTCCTACAGCATCGTTTATTACTGGTCAGGACGCAACCCTTGTTCTTGAAAAAAGCGTTCCCATCCCGGAAGATAAAAAGCAGGACGTGATGCAGTGTAAGGAATACACCTTTATGAAAGCCAGCGGCAGCCCTGAAATGAAAGAGGCCGAGAAAGTTACAGTTTCCAATGGTGTTGGCGGTGTCATGCGCTTCGATATGCAGAACGGAGATACATTCGAAGTCTTTGGTATCAACACTGAAACAGGAACTTGCAGTGCAAGAAAGCGTTCCAAAGACAGTGACGGCTTTGGCGAAACGGTTGCTCTGAATCTCGGAAAAGGCAAAGCAACAGAAGAAAATATCCTTCGGTCTTTTATGGCTGCAAAAGCAAAAACACAAGAGAGCGATATCGATACTTTCTTCGGAAAAGAAAATTTTGACAATTTGCCCAGCAAAAAAAGAAATGCTCAAAAGAGCAAAGGAAAAGGCAGAAAAAAGTCTGACAACAAGTAAACGGTAAAATGCCATGTCAGAAGTCATTCTTGGCTTCTGGCATGGAAACTGCACAAAACCAACAGCCTTCACGCGGCGTGCAGTGAGCAACGTATAGTTTTATACGGCCAATGTTGAAATAACAGAAAGGTGGAATGGTTAACATGGCGCAACAACAATATGGCGACAGTATGGCACAGGATGCATCCAATGTGGCGAATGCGGCTGTACAAACAGCAAAAGATGTAAAAACTGCTGCTGCCGTTGCTGGAAATATTGCGGTAGGTAATGTTGCTGGTGCTGTAAAAGAAACTTTAAAGAACCCGGAATTCTTAAAAAAAATACTATGCATTGCATTGGCAATCAGCTTTTTCTTATTTATGCTTATCGCGGGGCCTTTTATCGTAGCAATCGCTATGCCCGGAAGTATTTTTTCCGCTGTAAAAGATGCTTTTAATCATAAAGAAGAGAATGTCTTGGAAGGATGGGACATGAGCGATGCGGATGATTCCTTAAAAACAACAGCAAACGGGTTTTATGATTACCTATCAAGCGAAGGAACCGAGTCAGAACAGTCATTTTTTACATCGAACACGGCAGATTACGGAGACAGCCCTTCAACAGATGCTTTTTGGGGAGAATCCAATCTTCAGATAACAGCTTTGGATAAGTATTTCAGAAAATCTTATAAGAATGCCGCAACCAGAGCAAACAATAAATACGATGACTTAGTAGATGAAGATGCTCTTACGCAGCAAGCGCTCGATGATGGAATTGAAAGCAGTGATTATGTTAAGTTTGTCACCAATAACATGACAACCGATGATAATAAAGGCTTCCAAAGAGTTTCTTTTTACATCATGGCATTAGATTCTTATAAATACACAACCAGCAACGATGAAACACAAGAAGATGCTGATACAGAACGCTTAAAACGAATGATAAAAAAAGCAAAAGAAATCAGCCCTAATGGTCTTCTTGATGATGCTATTACGGCACTTTCTGCATTGGGTATCAATATTGATTTAGGTAGCGATAAGCTATGGGTCGTAAGTACAGACACTACATATGATGATGTACAAGATGTTGTCGGTTACGAAACAATCAAAGAGTGGGTTGTAGATGAATATGACAAAAATGGTAAACCAGTAAAAGGTCACGAAGAAGATACAGGTGAAATAGACCCCCAACGCCCCATTATGAAAATGGTTCGTACATACACCACAACAATATCTCTTGAATTGAACTCAAATATTAGAAATTCGCTTTATGAGAGTTATGGAATTGACCCAACAGAAAACATTGGTGACCACAGTGATGCTTTTAAAAGCACGGAAAACCCTAACTATTCAACAACAGAAAACCTAAATGGAAAAACTATGACTGCTGCTGATATTATCGAACAGCAGGTGGAACAGTACATGGAAGTATATAATGTTCCCAGAACAGCCGGAGGAACTGGCACAGACATCGGAACTATTGGCCCAGGTGGTTCTGGTCAGGTCAGTAATATGTCTGATGAAGAAATCCAAGCAATTCTGGCAGCAACCAACAACGGTAATTATACACCCAAACAACAAGCGCTCGTGAGTAAATTGCAGGACGCATTAAACAGTCCTCTTGGTCTGACAGGATATATGAAGAGTATTGGTTGTACTGTCGCCACAAATTACTGTCAGGCTTTCGTTGCAGATTTCTATTCTAAGTGTGGTCAAGCGCGTATCAGCTTCGGCTCCGCAATCAACGCATATAACACAAGCGCTATTTGTAAGAAAGGACAACAGGGTTACGATACGCCCCCTGATGGTGCATCTGTGTATATAGGCGCAAACCATGTTGGTATTTACATCGGCGGCTGTGTCATCGACAGCGTCTATGGACAAATTCAGGTAATGCCATTTGAAAAGTGGAAGAGCCAAAAATACTACCAAAGTGGTGGCGGCTACTTAGGTTGGGGCTTCAATGGATGGGATGTCTCGTAATGTTGACCAAAACACAAAAATGTGGTATAATATATACATAGAAAGGAAGTGAATACGCGATAATTCGCGTAAAATTATGAAAAAAAGAACAAATCCTATTGCGATTGTTGCAGCAATCATTGCAGTTATCGTTATTATTCTTGTTTTCGTTGGCATGAATCGTCACAAAGATGATACCAATCATCAGAATAATGAGTCCGTTACGTCGTCCGCAGAAAGCGAAAGCGACGGTTCAGACATGGCAAGTGCTGAAACTGCAAGTGGCATTGATAACAGTAACATTTCTACCTCGCTCCCCGGAAATATTGTAAAAGAAGTTTTGGAATCTGATGATACGAAAGATTCTGAGCGTGCGAAGGCGAATGTAGTTGCAGAAGCAACCAATATCCCAGACGGAAGCGACACTTCTTTCGTGGAATTCTCGTATGAAAATCCGGAAAGTTCTGATGTATTTCGATACGATAAGAGATACGTACATATGCTGGACAAATCGTACTTTGATTTACAAAAAGAGCGACAAGAGAAATACAACCTAACATTGGCATCGTCCAGTGACGGGAATCCATACATGGTTTTTGGCGGGAATTGCTACGTTTATGACGGAACAGATGAAAATGGCAATGCAAAAAAATACATCATTTCCGGTGCCGATGTGGTCGAATATGATGGAACATTGAATCCGTTTAATACGCATCCCATTCTTCGCAAAGAAAATACATGTGAACGCATTTATCTTTTCGACGATGAAACAAAGAAAAACGAATTCTTGGAACGTCGCGCACAAGGAAAAGAATTTCTTCAAAACGGTTCAACTGACAATGAGTGGAAAGTCATTTTGAACGGAGAATATCTGCCTGATGCGTACCCCATTATCGATGATAACGGGAATTTAAACCTGTCTTTGGTACAACTGGCAACTGCCTACAATCCCTTGTTTACAAGAATAGATAAGAATTACGTTTATGTGGCTACTGATTGGGGGCTGTATTCTGTGCCTAGCACAGAGTCCGACCAAGCTACAAAGGGAAGCTGTGACTTCTCTAAAGATGAAGACGGCAATGATGTCTATTACGTCACCGATATGGGATTTGGCGGAGTATCTGGCTCGTATGGTGTAGCAGCTAAAGCACCAAAAACGAGAGAGTATTATTGGGTCACGCCGGATGATTTAAACACAATTCTTGGCTGGACAGTTTCCATTAAGGGTCGTGTTATCAGCGTGTGCAGCAATCCGCTTGATGATTCTGACTTGACAGGCGTTATTCAGAAAGTTTCTAAAACATACTACGACCTCAACGGAAACATCATCACTGACCAAGAATAAGACAAAACATAAATCGTCGTTTCTGTGAAAAAATCTATTCGTTATTTCGTAAAGAAAAACATATAGCAATTCAAAATCATTCGATATATACTTATTATAAGCGAATAGTATATAAGCACATTCCCCCTCGGAGTAATTCGAGGGGGATTTTTTGTTGTTTTTTTACAGCAAGAGTGTGCTGACGGCATCAAATGAGGAAGATTACCAAATGAGTAGTTATATGTTGATTCACGGAGATTGCATGGATTCATTCGGGTTGATTCATGACCATTCTGTCAATCTCGTTCTGGCTGACCCGCCATACGGAATAACGCAAAACACATGGGATGTTGTGCTTCCGTTTGATGATTTTATCGAATGCGACGAAAAAAATCTCAATTATGAGAAATATTTACTGCATTGCTTCAAAAAGAACATTCCCTACAAGGACGCCAACGAGGAATGGAATAAAAGAAAGCAACAGGGAATTTGGTCACAACTGGACAGAATCCTTGCCGATAGGGGAGTGGTGATTCTTTTCTCGGCCGGGATTTACACGAAAACATTGATGGAGTCTACTACAATTCCTTGGAGATACAATCTTATCTGGCAGAAGACGACTCCGGTTGGATTCCTTAATGCAAACCGAATGCCGCTTCGAGCACATGAAGACATTCTTGTTTTCTACAAAAAACTGCCGACCTATAATCCTCAAAAGACAACAGGACATCCGAGAAAGGTCTCAACGGTCGAACATAAACGAAATTCTAAAATGACAGAAGATTACGGGAAATATACAGCAAAAGGTTATGACAGTACCGAACGATTTCCCACGAGCGTGCTGACATTCGCTACTGATAAACAAAAATATGCAGCGCACGGCACACAGAAACCGGTGGCATTGTGTGAGTGGCTCATCAAAAGCTACACAAACGAAGATGATACCGTTCTCGACTTCTGTATGGGAAGCGGTTCGACAGGCGTAGCAGCGAACAATACGAAAAGGAATTTTATCGGCATCGAAAAGGATGCCGATTTTTTTGATATTGCAAAAAAGCGGATAGAGCTTTGAGGAACGATTATGAGCTTTGATATACTTGGCAAAGACATTGCTGTATTATTCATATTGGCAGTAATATTTGGCGTTGCAACATATTTTTATGTGTTACACAAAGGGAAAAAGGAAAAAAGAACAGCAAGCGCAGAGGATAAAATTATTCTTGGTTTCGAAGTTCTAGCATTTTCTTTTACATTTTTTATCTTTTTTCCTTTAGTAGTCGAAGACGTGTTTGATGCAAATGGAAGCAATTCTGCCTTATGGCATAATCTCGCCGCAATAATTAGCTATGGTGGTGCAGCTTTTTATCTTTTCTGTGGTCAAATTAGTGGCGACTATTTTACAATGCAAGAGTTTTTGAAAAAACATAAAAAACATAAAACAAGAGCTCAAAAAAAGAGATGGAAACGAAAAAAATAAGTCGAAAGCATTCTGTGCATTTAAAAATTAAAGCCGAGCAGTAAAGAAAAAGAAATATTCGACTCCTCCGATGTTACAGCATTGGAGGTTTATTTTTTAGGGTATTGCAAAAATGGGTGATTTGAATAAAACCATCTGGTTTTACAAGTATCCGGATATCGAAATCCTAAACGCAATTTCCCCGGCTGTGCGCATAAGAGGTGAAAAATGCAAACTGCACTGATTTTTGTGGCAATACTTACCATGGCGATGCTGCTCCTTTGCGGAACGCGGCCTGCATTTATCCTTTTGGTTGTTCTTGCTGTAGTATCAGCGGTCTGCTACATTGTGGTTTCCTATATTTTGCGAAAAAGAACTGACAAAAAGAACGCAAAAGACGCAGTGCTGCAAAAGAAAATTGCAAATTGGCGTAAAGCCCGGCGTAGGCAGCTCAGAAGTAATGCCGATAGCGATGATATGTTCGACGCCTGTGGTGTAACGCAAGACCTGCGATTGTCTCTGGAAGAGGATGAGCAATTCTGTGAGAAGAGGCACGAAATAGAGGAGCTGGAAACTCAAATCAACTTGTGGAATCGAATCGGAGATGTTTTCAAACACCTGCTGAATAGCTGCGTAATCCTTGTTTGCCTCTTAGCGCTTTCATCTTTTACCGTTTTTGCATATAGCTATGTGTGCCGCCTGTGGAGGTAAAGAAGTTATACATGTCAGAATCAAAAAGTATGGGTAGATTTCACCCCAACCTACTCAACGACTGGGACTATGCGAACAACACAGACATTGACCCGATGCGAGTGTCAACTTCCAGCACAGAGGTCGTCCACTGGGTCTGCGCCAAGTGCGGGCGCAAGTGGAAGGCATCCGTCAGCGACAAGGTACAGGGCAAGGTAGACTGCCCGATTCGGAAATACCACTATATGTTTTCGCACTACGACCAATAAAAAGCATCTTAAACGCACGCGTGTGTTCGATAAATGTACGCGTGCGTTTTTTTGTGCATTTCAGCGTATTTATCGCTCATCTTTTGTGAGGAGGAGAGACCGTGGCTCAACCGATTCAGGCTGTTCAGATTTATTTTGAGCATCCATTTGGCGCTGAAAGAGAAGTGCTAAGAGAGTTCTTCTCCTTTGTTGGCTGCTTAGTTAAAACGACTATGATGCCAGTAGAAACTATGCTGGAGAAGCACAAATCGCTTGTCAATCCGGAAAGTGAGCGAATCACACATCTGTTTCTTACAGACCGACCACCGGAAGGCATTGTACTATCAAAAAACGAGATGTGGTGCAGCTTTCGTATCTTGAAGCGAGAACTGACAATAAACGGAAAAGCAATTCTGCGCAACGCTGACCAGAAGATTTCTGCTGAACAATTCGAGAAAACAGCGCTTGATGCGATTATCCGCCATATTTGGAAGGATGAGGGAGCAGAGACCCAAAGTCTTTTGCACATAAACGCTGCTTTCTGGCAGTTCGACCTATTTGCGTTTCTACAAATCAAAAGCACATTCCAAGCACTCAAGATGGGCGAGTTGATGACTCTTCCCATGAGAGGTCACTACTATCTTCCGGAAGCTGTTTACCTCAACAAGATGGCGGACGCTTTCATCAATATGGCAAAACAGTGCAACGTGGAACCGGGCAGTATCTATGCGGTCTATGCCTATGTAAATGCACAGCGACATTTACGAGAACTCCTTGCATCGTTGGAAGCACATGCTCCGCTGCGCATAGAGCTGTATGCCGCTGTAAAGCCGGTACAAGAACTCCTTTCGGAGCTGAATAAAATATACCGTGTAGAACCAGACTTCGTTTCCATGTACTGCTTGGCGGCAACATTGTGCGAAGGACAGGCACAGTTTGCACTCGATGCACGCCCATATCTTAGAGATGCAATAGAACATGCACCGGAAGAATTGAAGTCTTTCACAGCAGAAATATACCTGCGATATGGAGTGTCTGAAAAACAGATGCATCCAGATAACGAAAGAGCATTACAATGTTTCAAAAAAGCGCTGCAACTGAACGAGAACTATTATCCTGCAATATTCCAGATAGCTTGTCTTTGTGCGATAGATAAGAAGTATACGGAAGCAAAAATCGAATTTAGAAAAGTGATTCTTTTCATTCAAGGAAATTACAACCACCGCGATTGGCGGGACTTTTCTTTGGAAGAAATCCTCTATGTGTTTCGATGCTACATCTGGCTCGCCAAACTCGCACTGATAGAAGGTGGGGAGAGTTCCATTGGTGTTTCCATAGCATTGGCTAAGAATACCACTATTGTGTTTGCAAAAACGCCCATCCTTGAGAAATGCTGTGATATTGAACACTATGGAAAAGCGAAGAGCTATCACCAAGGCAGCATCACAGTAAGAGCAGTTTTAACGGTGCTGCGAGATATGGCGGGCGACTCAGAAGTCAACAGGGAATTGCAAGAAGAGATAGATGACTTAATCAGAATATGCAAAAAGGTATCCGATGCGGGGTGATTCTGCATCGGATTTTTTATCGAGAGTGCTGTAATACCCCTTGCTTTAGCTACTACATGAATGATTTGATTCCGGTGCCTGACGAGATGGCAGGGAAATACCGGTATGTGACCAGCCTCGATGAGTTGCTGGCGATTCTGAACGATAAATGATTGTTTTTATGCCTCTGATGTTACGGCATTTGGGGTTTTGTTTTTGGGAGGACACGAAGATGGCAAAGAGCATTGAACCAGAAGTAAAAAATTGGTTTGCGCAGGCGTTGAGCCAGCACAAGACCAAATATTGCATTGAGCAGAGGACGCTCAATGTCGAGATTGAAAACGCCCTTAAAGCCGCACCGTCCAAGAGCGGTGGAAACGGTTACGGCAGACCGGATTTTCAGTTGATGGTAAAAGACCCGACTACACTGAAAAATATACCTGTCATGGTGGAAGCTAAGGGTACAAAAGGAAAACTACTGAAACTCACCAAGCTGGGTGAAGTGGAGCTTACAACGGTATATCCAAAAAACTCTAAGGAAGGTGCCACCAATCCACATAAGGCAGGGGATACCTGCTATACCACTATTCAAAACTATGCGGTAAATGGTGCTGTCTTTTATGCACAGAACATCATCAAATATTCAAATAGCTACGACGCTGCCATTGCGGTTGGCATCAACGGCTACGATGACACAACTGAACGTAAGTATCAGTGCGAGATTTACTATATTTCCAAAGAAAATGCTTTCGTCCCGAAAAAGCTGGGTGATGACATTCAATTACTGTTCGAAGAAAACATCCATACCCTGATGAGAGCTGTAAACAGTGCTACTCTCACGGACGCAGAAAAAGAACGACTGACCAAAAACGCAGAAACTCAGATTGACGATAATCTGAAAAGGCTCAACCAGATGATGCACGATGGACTTCATATTGAAGCAAACTCTCGCGTTCACCTGATGGCAGGCATGATTATGGCGGGGCTTGGCGTTGAAGGTAAGGTTGCTGCTCTGGAGCTATCTGACCTACATGGGTATACTACTGCATCTGGTCACGATGGCAGAGTGTTTATGAATCGCATTGCAGACTTTTTGCGTGAACGTGGCTTACCGGAAGAAAAGCGCGAAATCGTTCTGAATAAGCTCAGCACTGTTTTCGTCAACGCGCAAGGGCTGTGGATGCCGGAAAACGGAGTAAGCCGTCTGAAAACTTTGTATGCAGAAGTACAGCGCACGATTTTGCCGTATGCAAGAACAAAAGGCAGCCAGTATCTTGACTTTACCGGGCGGCTTTTCAATGTTCTTACCGACTGGGTCACTATCCCGGACGGAGATAAAAATGACGTTGTCCTTACACCACGCTACATCACAAATCTGATGGCTCGTCTGTGTGAAGTAGACCGCGATAGCTATGTTTGGGACTATGCTACCGGCACGGCTGGATTCCTTGTTTCTTCTATGCGCCTGATGATTGAAGATGCGGATGCGCATATTGCGGACCTCCAAGAGCGCGAAATCAAGAAACGTGACATCCGCTGCAAGCAACTTCTTGGCATTGAGCTTCGCGATGACATTTACCTGTTGGCTGTACTGAACATGATTTTGATGGGCGATGGAAGCACCAACATTATCATGGGAGATTCCCTTAAATACGACGGAACCTATCAGCAGGGCGATATGAAAGGAAAGAAATTCCCGGCAAACAAGTTCTTGCTCAATCCGCCTTATAGCGCTCCCGGTAAAGGCTTTAACTTTGTCAAAAAGGCTCTTTCCAACATGACTACCGGAAAAGCCGCTGTGCTAATTCAGGAAAATGCCGGAAGTGGTCAGGGTCTGCCTTTTACAAAAGAAATTCTCGAAAGTAACACGCTGCTCGCCAGCATCCACTGTGCCGATATCTTCTGTGGCAAGGCGGGCGTTCAGACGGCAATTTATCTGTTTGAGGTTGGCAAGCCTCACGATGTCGATAAGGAAGTTGTCTTCATTGATATGAGCAATGATGGCTACGCACGTCAGAATCGAAAGAAAGCCTCATCCGATAAGAACCTCCAGAATAAAGACCACGCAGTAGAACGCTACAACGAAATCGTCGATATTATCCTCGATAAGCGTAAGAAGACCGATTACTACCGTGAAGGGCAGGAAGTTATTCGTGATACTATCTCGCTGAATGGCGATGACTGGACCTTTGCAAGCCACAAAAAGATTGATACCACTCCGACCGAGGAAGATTTCAAAGCCGTTGTCGCTGCGTATCTTTCTTACCGTGTCAAATGCCTGATGGAAAACAAGTGATTTTTGGGGGTACATATATGCAGATGAAAGAATATAGGATTTCTGACCTCTTTGAAAAAGTAGAGGTGCAGAAAATTCAGGGGAAAGCAAACGATTTCCCGACAAAGAAAGATGACATCCACACTATCCCGCTGCTTACGTCCACCGGAAGTAATCAGGGCTTTTCGAGATATGCGGCAAAAGAAGATTGCCCGAAAATCCTTCAGAACGTCATTTCCATTGCTTCAAATGGTGATGCGGGCGCTACATTCTATCAAGCTGAGCCGTTTGCCGTTCTACAGGACGCATACGCTATCCAGCTCAAAGCGCACAAGATGACTGAAACAATCGGTTTGTACCTCGCTGCTACCATTCGTAAAGCCATCTATGACACCCATGATTGGGTAAACAAGGCTGGATGGAACAACATCAAAGACAGCATCATCACGCTTCCTTCTGTCGCCCACATTGTCCCTGACTGGGCATTGATGGCACAAATGGGGGGGTGGCGAGATGAATAATTTCGACACCTCTATGTGGAAAGAATTCAAAATCGGTGACGTTCTGGACATTCGGAGTTCAAACGGAATCTTCCACGCAAACGCCCTAAATATTTCTGAGCAGCCGTTTGAGGGTTCACATCCTTATGTAGTACGTTCTTCAAAGAACAATGGTATTCGCGGCTACATCAAAGAAGACGAAGCCGCGTTGAATCCGGCAAAAACTATCTCTTTCGCACAAGATACAGCGGAGATGTTCTATCAAGAAGAAGCCTATTTTACTGGAAACAACGTAAAAGTCGCTTCTATTAAAGACGGCACTCATCTGAATAAGATGAACGCATTGTTTATTATTACAGCACTTCGAAAGAGTATGTCGGCTTTCCATTGGGGCATGTCATTTGAGTTGGAAAAAATCAAAGACATGGCAATTATTTTGCCCGCGACAGAAACCCATGAGCCGGACTGGAACTATATGCAGGAGCGCATTGCCGAGTTGGAGCAGTATTTGATTGCTACCGGACTGAATGATTATGAGCTGACCGAAGAGGACAAACATATTCTGGCTACCAAGCTGACCGACGGGGGGGGCATCACAAAGCTCGGAATCTGGAAGTGGCTGCTGGAAAGAAGTAGATAGATTTGCATTAACGGATTTATTTGAAATTTCTACAACTAAAGGATTGGACAAAAACCACATTTCATTTTGTAATGATGGCAAATATGATTTTATAGGAAGAACATCATTAAATTGGGGAATACAAGGATATTTAGAAAAACAGAATTATTCCCCATATCCAAAAAATTCATTTTCACTTGTACAAGTTGGAGCGACATGTGTTTTATGGCGTGAGAAAGAATGGTATGCTTCTCAAAATATATTTTTAATGATTCCCAAAGACCCCAAAATAAAAGAATCATTTTTATATATTCAAGGCGTACTTAACAAGCAACTAAAGAAATACGGAGCATCTTATAATAGCTATCCAACACTCAAAAATTTACGAGAAACAACAATTTTATTACCGGCTACAACTTGTGGACAACCAGACTGGGACTTCATGTGCAAGTACATTCGCGCCATCAAAAAAGTGGTTATCGCAGATGTAGTAAAGTATAAAGATGAAGTTATCGCAAATACGAAAATTGTAACGTAATAAAGGAGAATAAACAGAAAAAATGAATGAAATGTCAAAAAAAGAGATTATTGAGTTATTCATGAGAACGTTATTCAATTGGTTTTCGGAGCTTATTGAAAACAAAAAGAAACCACAGATAAAGAACGTAAACAAAATAAATGAATATCCAATCATTTCTGCTAGAGTCGATGAAAAAACAAGAAGATTATTGACATATAATAAAGAGTTAGAAAATGTACCATATATTATCAATATTATAAATCACGCAAATCATCCAATCGAAAATATCAAAATCTACTTTACTGATGATAGACTTCCATTTGCTTCAATTTCTGTTCTCAAAGCAAAAGAAGTATATCCATTTGAAGTAGGATTTATAACAGTAGAAGAACAAAAATCACCAAATGGAACGCTTAGTTACAAAACGGATGCCTTAGTTGGAATCAACAAAAACCGCTTAAAAGATTTTACTCCGAATATAATAAAAGGAGAAAATAAATATATTATTGATTTAACCGATATACCACTACACTTTGATTACAATATAAAATGAATCCCCTTAATATATTTAATATTCTATAATGTATTTAGACGCTGCACCATACAAAATTTTTCAAGAATAAATAGTAACCACATTTCCCATTATTTAAAACATAGAAAATCACACAATTTTTTAATTTAATATTGACAACTGTATCAATATTATTATAATTTAAAATCATAATAAATTTAAAAGCCTACTATTGCAAATCTCATTGCAATAGTAGGCTTTTTGTTTTGTAGACTATATAAGGAGCTAACGAAATGAATTGCACCGACATTCTTGCTTTCCTAAAATCTGGAGGAGACGCATTGGAAAAAGAAAACTACTTAAGCGCATTGTGTATTGCTTTAATACTACCAAGTATGTGCTCAAGATTAGAATACAAAAGCAAAAATCCATCTGATAAAAAGAATTATATTAACTGGTGCAACACTTATATTACTCAAAATGAATGGTTTAAAGATTTTTTTGGAAATAATTATTCGGAAATTCTATATAAATTGCGATGTGGAATAATTCACGAAGGATATGCAGAAGTAAATAATGACGGAAAAAACATATATTTGTCTTATGGTAATAATTGTGCATATGCAACATTCAAAAAGCAAAAAGTAATAAGTATAGGATTACTATGCAAATCAATATTCCAATGTGTAAACCTATGGTGTCAAACAAATATGACATTATATAATAGCGAGTCGTCTTTTATTCTTAATATGAAAAATCCAAATGACAGTCTTTTTTTAACAAGATTGTATATTGAAGAAATAGATGAAAAAACAAAATCATTAGGAGAATAATCAAAATACATATAATACATAACCTTGTTTTATGAAAAAATCTATTCGATTTTTCGTAAAGAAAACCATATAGCATAGCGCAAAAATCAGTATATAATGAATATAAAGATAAGTGTACTCAGAAACACTTATCTCCGCAAAGTCTTGTTCGAGTTCACACATCGGACAAGGCTTATTTTTTATGTTCAGAAAGGAGTGTGGGAGAAACATGGTGATGATTTGTTTCTCTTTCATCGCACACAGGAGGTGTTGACGCGTGAAAGAAAAGATAACAAAACTCAAAGACTGGTATAACAGTCTGAATTCCACAAAGCAAAAGCTGGTCAAGTACGGTATTATCGCTTTTCTGAGTTCGTTCCTTGGCGGATACTTTGCAGAGAGTGCTTATAGAGTATCTACGAACGGGTTACTGGGAGCTGATAATACCAGCATCAATTTTCTGCTTTGCCCAATCTACGCACTTATCAGAGCGAACGGTCTGATTTACACCCTCATTATTACTTTAGCCATTTCCGGCTTCCTATTTATAATGGAGTTCAGAAACCAAGACCTTGCGAAGGAAGCGCATGAGGATGACAGAGGTGTTGCGGTCGCCGCGAATCCTCTTTATGGCTCCGCTGACTGGATGCAGCCGGAAGAAATCCATAAGCATTTCGAAATCGGCCCGGTCAAAGATGTGGAAGGAATTATTCTCGGCCAGTTGGATAAAGAAGGCAAGGAAGCCATTTGTTTGGCAAACAACTCTCCCGGCAACAGAAACATCATGATTTTTGGTTCTCCCGGTTCCGGTAAGTCCTACGGCTTTGTTCGGTCTGCTGTATTCCAGTCAGTTAAGAATCAAGCCTCCATGGTTATTACTGACCCCAAGGGCGAAATTCACAATGATATGCGCAAGTTCCTTTTGGATAACGGATACGAAGTAAAGCTGTTCGACCTTGTTGACCTGCTGTATTCCGATTCTTGGGACTGCGTATCCGAAATCATTGACCCCAAAACAGGCAATGCAAACGAACTTCGTATTGCCGAATTTGCAGATGCTATCATGAAGAACTCCGGTGAAGGCGATGAGTTCTGGGACGGCGGCGAAGCCAACCTTTTGAAAGCTATCATCTTCTATCAAGCATATCGAAATGAAAGTGCCAAAGTAGAAAAGTTCACCAAGTCTATTATTGAACTCTGTAAAGACCTCTCTATCGACAACAATGACTGCCAGCAGTTCATTACTATCATTCAGGATGAATCTACTATTATGAATGATAAGTATTACTGCGTAAGAGAACTTGCAAAAAGGAAGGCCGAACAAGACCTCGAAAACGGGCAGCGTGACAGCGCTATCGATGCCTCGTTGACCGGCGATGAATATGTATCGGCATGGGTTGAAAAGTACATCGCAGACATCGATGACTGGGTAGACCGCCGCGCACCGCTTCATATCGATGAAATTTATCGTCTGCTTTTGAACAACGACCTTGCAAAATGGGAAGAGTGTTTCAAGGACATTCCTCTGGATAATCCCGCACAGCTTGCATGGTCAATCTTCAAGCAGAACTCTGATAACGCAAGACCTCAGTTCATCACAGGACTTGGTCAGCGCATGCAGCTGTTCCAGATGCGCGATTTGCGCCGTATTCTTCGCAACAAAGATATCGACCTTGCTTCGATTGGCGACCATCCTTCTAAAAAGAAGACGGCCTTGTTCTGCGTTATGTCTGATAAGAGTGCAGCCATGAAGCCTATTACTTCTTTGCTGTTCAACTTCCTGTTCAAGGATATTTCCGACGCAGCAGATACCTATGGTCCCAAGACCCGTAATACAGTAAATATGATTCTGGACGAGTTCGTTAACATCGGTATGATTCCGAACTTTGAAGTTCTGATTTCTACCGTTCGTTCTCGTAAAATCGGTATCTTTATGATTTGCCAGACATACTCACAGCTGCAGGAAACCTACGGTGAGACAAACGCCGAAACCATTATCGGTTGCTGTGATACTCTGTTGTGCCTTGGCGTTAACGATAAAACGACTGCTGATTTCATTTCTTATAAGAGTGGTGTCATGACAGTCGTATCCAAGAGCGTCAAGGATAATCGTCCTACGGTTCTTGGCTATCGCCCTATGAATCAGGGCTATTCCTTATCTCTTGGCGAAGGCAAGCGTAATGTCATCAACCCCGATGAAGTTATGGCAATGCCTTTTGAGAATGTTTTGCTTTTCAGACAGCACGCAAAAGTGCTGAAAGCCAACAAGTTTGGCTATAACCTGCATCCGATGTTCAAGGAGTTTGCCGTCAAGAACGAAAAAGGCGAACTCGAACTTGAACAGATGCCTATCATCAGCCTTCTGCCAAGCCGCAAGAAATATGCAGCGACAGAAGACAGAGACGCATTCAGTGCCGGTACCAACAAAGTCAAGACTGGTGCCGATTTCTTGAGTGTGGCAGCAAGCAATCAGGAAATTGCTTCTACACAGAGCACGGAGAGATTCCGTCAACAACAGAAGCGTACTGAGATTCCGCCTGCTGCCGATATGATGAGCAGTACCGTAAAGACCGAAACGAACACAGCAGGGAAGGGGACTGCTGCTCAGTCCAAGAAGAAAAACAAGTTTGGCATCTAATCCCCTTATATAACGCGCAAGACCTTATCCGTTTTTGGGTAAGGTCTTTTTCTTTTGTTATTACCGTCCCCACACGGTAATGTATATAAATTTCTATTTACAGAAAGGTAAAGTTTATCATGGAAGATACTATGAATCTGAATACTCCCGAAGTGGCTGAGGCTGCTGTCGAGACCCCCGTTGACGAAGAGGCCGCTTTCGCCAATACTGCCGAAGAGGTTGCTGCCAATCCCGATTTCGTTGCCGCCGACACCGCTTCCAATGAAGAAGACGGCGATGCTAAGACTGAGGCTGTTGACGAAGACGCTCCCGAGGAGAACGCAGAAGCTGCTCCTGAGCGCCGTCTTCCCAAACTGGGCCGTTATGTCGATTCCGGCAACGACCTGATTGAAGCACAGATGCCCGATATGGTTCAGGCTTCCGATGAGGACGAAATGCGTCGTGCTATCCGTCAGCATCGCGTTCTGTATGCAAAGGTCGTTGCTATCGAGCCCATGGGCGATGGCATCAAGATTGTTGCAAAGCGCAATACCATGCGTGTCGTGTTCGTCCCTGAAGATTTCTTCAAGTACAGCCTGATGAAGGATATGGATGGCCTGAGCAACGAAGAGAAAACCATTCGCTACAAGCGCAAAGCCAACCGCATGCTCGGCGCTGTCATTTCCTTCATCCCCCGCGATGTCGGCTACTTTACAGATGACTTCGGCACTCGCATTCCTTTTGCCGTTGGTTCTCGCGCCGATGCTCTGGCTCAGCTGCAGAATCGCTACTTCTTCCGCGCTACTCCTCAGACTCGTGTCGAGGTCGGCAGCACCACTACCGCCAGCGTTCTGTCCTGTGGTCCCCGCTATGTCATCGTCGAGGCTTTTGGTGTTGAAGTGAGCATGGGTACCGGCGCACTGTCTGCATTCGAGTATATCGAAGATGCCTCCAAGAGCTTCAAGGTCGGCATGGGTATTCCTGTTGCCGTCGAAGCACTGGAAGTGGATGCTCGCGCAAAGACCGTCAACATCCGCGTCAGCCATTCTCTGCTGGAGCGTATGTCCGCCAAGGTTGAGGGTGTCAGTGAATCTATGATTGGTGGTCGTTATCTGGCTACCATCGTCAACGTCACCGACAAATACTACCATGTGGTTCTCGATGGCCTGAAGATTCGCGGCGTTATCCCCAAGACCCAGAATATCTCCAACGAGATGCTGATGATTGGCGATAAGGTTTCTATGCTG
>ULWJ01002610.1_pt1 | contig 23735 bp, 28 predicted proteins | sample 1960221 | NCBI WGS metagenome assembly ULWJ01 (sample SAMEA4835809, study PRJEB28245) | human gut metagenome | biome: gut microbiome; material: fecal sample | place: Denmark | collected 2008 | reverse complement strand
CTTGTTTGTAACACGCTGATTTACAACAGGACATCACAAGTACTTTTTGAAAACAACAGAACAGGAAGAAAATGGAGCACACATAATTATATTGCGGGCGCGCATGTATGCGCACGTAGAAGAGTAGACAAGAAGGTTCCTAACAGCACTAGGCAGACTTAGCGCCTCCACCTGTTTCTCGCCAGCCTTGTTTTTAAACTACCAAATAAAGAGAAACTACATTTCACGTACAGAAGGCAACTAATCGTCTATATCACAACTGCTTAACATTTTAAATAACATTACATATTTCGAGTTAGTTACATACGTACGTGTAAACCGATGCGTATATATGTGTAGCCCGATGGCACCGTATGTATAGTCCGATACGTACGTATGTATAACCAGATGCGTACGTACACATTTTAAATCACGATGCATGTTGCAGAAAGACCTTGATATTTAAAAAAAACATCAAAGTCTTTTTCAAAAACATCAAAGTCTTTTTAGAAAAGCTCGGCATGTTTTTTATGTAAGAGCAGATTACACCTCTCCCCACCAAGTCGGTCATTACTTCTTTCCCGTTCATCCTTACATTTTTATCAAAACATGCGGATAATCAGCCGGTTAATAATGAAAGGACCTCCCCTCATCCTCCCTTCAGCCGTGCTTCCCAAGTCCCTTCACAATCTGCCTTCAGCCTTTGTCTGTCGGAAGAAGTTTTACGAATGAAAGGAGGCTGAAAGAGTGAGAACAAGACATCCATTCATTAGCGGAGCCTCATCAACAGGGCGTTTTAACGAATAATGAAAGGAGAAAGGAAGTACGAAACGAAGCAATCCGCATAAGAATTGAAGCAGTGCCAAGAGTGGTTAGCAATAACACACTGTCTGAAGATAAGAGTTTTATTGAAATGGGAGTGTATCAAAACTAAACCGGCCTATCCAATCTCAGCTGTAGGGGCAGGGGTTGCCTGCCCGAAGACACAAAGTAAACTGTTTTCGGACGAGCAAACCTCGTCCCTACAAACTAAACGACAGCATTATCCACGTTTTGACACACTCCCAAAGAAAATATCAAAAGGCAATTACCCAGCCATACAACTTACCAGTCTAACTGCGACTAACCTGCAATCCTTTGTCAGACAATGTCATATCAACAAAACGAGCACAACTGTTAGGCGGATTTTGAGTCAATATTGCTCTGATTTTAACGGCAGCTTCGGGGTCTTTGGCTACCATATAAAGATAACCTCCTCCACCTGCTCCAGGCAACTTATAACCTAAACAGTAATCATCAATCTGACGAATGATAGCCTCAACCGACGCAGGATTAGTTCCCGAATCAAGAGCCTGATTCTGCTTCCAACTTTTACCCACCAAACGCCCCATTTCATCGAAGTTTCCACGTTGGATAGCTTCATATAAATCAAATGCATGACTCTTCATGCTTCCCAACAGTGCAAGATGTTCTGTAGAGTTAAGGAACATACTACGTACAATCTCAGCCAAAATTCCCTTAGCAGTGCGAGTGATACCGGTATAATACAACAGATGACACTTCTGATATTCACTACCCGTAAACAAATAATCAGGCAACCAACGAACCAACGGACTTTGCTCCATACCGGCATGAGTTTGAAGAAGCTTAACACCACGAAGGACACCTCCATATTGGTCTTGCCAACCACCTCCCGTAGTAAGCAATTGTTCCAAAATCAGAGTACGGTTGCATATTTCATTCTTATCCCACTTCAAGCCACAGAAATCGGATACCGCGCCAAGCACCGTAGAAGCTAAAATAGAACTAGTACCCAAACCGGAACCTGCAGGAATAGCCGACAATAACGTGATTTCAATACCTGAGCCAAACGCCTTGAGCTGCTCCTCCAATGTAACATAAACATCTGCCGAGAATTCCGGCTGGAAACCGGCCAACACCAAAGCCGCTTTAGGAATAGAAAAAGGAGAACCAACTTGCATAAAGTCACTCAGTTCTTCATAGGTAGTAACAGTTTCTATTGCTCCCAAGTCTATAGAACGTAAAATAATCTTATATTCTTTACAAGGCTTTACATAAACCTGCAAAGGAGGCTGTCCATTCAGTTCAATAGCAATATTCACTACATTTCCGCCTTCATTCAAACAATAAGGAGGAGTATCTGTCCATCCGCCTGCCAAATCAATACGAACCGGACTCCTTCCCCATACTATCTGATCGGAATAAACCGATAAATGAGGCTGCTGTTTTTTTGCCAATGCAGCTGCCGTCAAACCTTCACGCATCAACCCAAAGGCCCTTCTTTCATACTCCGTATAGGTTTTACCACTGAACTGCTGCACCCTGGCCCGAAACATATTGTCGCTTATCCGGGTCATCAATGGCGCAGAAAGCGGCAATGCATCCGGCAATTCCAAATGATGAATGGCAAATTCATGAGCAGCATCATCCAAATTCAACTGATAAAAAACACTACGTTCATAATTACGAGCCAACACAGGCCAGTTCATAACCCGAAAGGAATCACGCTGGGCAGCCAAACGACGAAGATTGGCATAAGCGGAAATCTCATCGGCCGACAACCGGCGAGAACGTTTCCATATTTCCTTACCTTCCTGAAGTTCGGGTTCGGAAATCATCCAACGCATTACCAACCCCAGCTCTTCTATTGTAGAGCAAACAGGAAACAAACGGGCAGCCTGCAAATCGTGAGCACCGTCTATCTCTTCAACTGCTACTTTGCGACAAGAAAGCCATTCACGCACCGAAATTCCCTGATAAATAGTCCTTTCCTCTGTCAATGCTCCTTTAAAGGTATCATTAAATCCATAGGGGCGAGCTACGTACTCAGCCTCTCCCAAAGGTACCACATCAATACATACCCCCGACGGCACATTGAGTTTCCAGTCATTAGTCGGAACCCCTGTTATAATTGTCTGTTGACGAATGTTCCACTCCTTGCCCACACAGCTGTTTTCTATCCAGATTTCAGAATTGTCAGCAGTAAGACGATATGCGACATCAGCATTCTGCACAAACATAGCCGGATGAGGTTTCACCTTACGATGCATGATTTCACGCTGGTCGTTCACCAAATTCTGAACAGCCAACGTGGAAGAGATTAATTCCCTGCTTGTTCCATAATGATAAAACTCACCTCCGGGCAACGGCAGGATAGCCACACTCAACCCATTCAATTCTTCATCTGCAATACGCGGATGTTCACCCAAGGTCAGTCCGAACTCGGAATACATATCGTAATATGAGAGTTCACCTCCTTTTTTAGAACGTTTTATCAACAAATCAACAGCCCGATCACTCAGCAACCAAATACCGATATCCATCAGGAACAAGTGAGTTTGCATCAGTTTTCCCAACTCCTCGACCGAAGGTTTCTGAAGCATAAAGTCCAATTTATCGGGATTGCTACGCGAAGAAACAAACACCCCGTGATTCTTTGCCAAATTGGGGTCCACCCAAAGCCCATAGCACACAACATCAACATCAGGAATATCCTGAAGAGGTTGACCCGCACGTATATACACATCTCCACTGGCTATCAATGTGCGCAGAGAAGCCGGAGCCTTCTCCATTATTTGTTCATATAAAGGAAGCTGAAGTGAGAGCAGATTTTGTTCCAAGCGCTGCCCCCTCGCCCATCTAAAGACAGGAATAGGCGTTAATATTTTACCTGACGGAGCATATCCGGGCAAACGCCGACTCTGTCCGCCGGCATGCAACAATATTCTTTTTTCTTCCCTCAGCCATTCCAAAAAGTCTTTATCGGGCGCAATATGTTGTTTGCATGCCTCAAGCAACCAAGCCGTTCCTCCTCCCGACCCCAATTTACTACCAATAGGATCGGAAGTACAAAACCATTCATCACGATCAGCCTTTTCTATATCATAAAAAAATTCCACCAAATTAGGAGGAAGCGATAAAAGTTTTTTCATAATGCATCTTTGTATTTATAATACGCAAAGATGCTGATTTTCCCCTAACGAGCCAAGCAGAATAAGAAAAATTTAGTCGTTAAAAGCAAATACACGCTCATCCAAAGGCATCACTTCTTTCGATCCGGGCCGGGTCACAGGAACTCCGAAAGGCATCTGTGCTATTAACTTCCAATGCAAAGGCAAATTCCATGCTGCACGCACTTCATCATCTACCAACGGATTATAATGTTGCAGAGAAGCTCCCATTCCGGCATCCTCTAACATAGTCCAAATGACAAATTGATGCATAGCATCGGCCTGCTCCGCCCAAACAGGGAAATTATCTTTATAAGTGGGAAACTGTTCCTGCAAAGCATGAACAACAGACATATCCTCAAAATATAGAATCGTTCCATATCCACAAGAGAAACTACCATCTATTTTCTGTTCCGTTTTAGCAAAAGCTTCCGCAGAAATCCGCTTACGCAAAGTATTTTTTACGATATTCCACAACTTTTGATGAGCTTCACCTGTTAATAAAACAACACGTGTGGTTTGTGAATTGAATGCTGAAGGGACATATTCGACAGCAAAACGAATCAAATCCAACAATTCTTTTTCAGACAACGTGGATTTATTGTCTATCTGATAAAAAGTACGGCGGCTCTTTATGGCATCCTTGAATTTCTTTGTCATATTTAGCATATTTATTATGAGTTATTTTACCTATATAAACAAGCATACAGCAAAAGAAGTTCACTTTCTTTGCTTTTTTCAATACAATCAACTATTTTTGTTAGCTAATTATTAACATTATAAACAACACATTCAATGAAAGATTTTCTTAAATTTACATTGGCTAGTTTGATAGGCGTCATTTTAGCAGGTATAGTGCTCACCATACTGGGCCTTATCACAGTAGTAGGCATGGTAGCCTCATCAGACTCTGAAACCATAGTAAGAGACAACTCGGTCTTCGTTCTTGACTTGAAAGGCAACTTATCAGAACGTGTACAGGAAAACCCATTTCAACAAATAATGGGAGACGGCAATGGTTCTTATGGACTAAATGACATTTTATCCTCCATCAAAAAAGCCAAAGAAAACGACAAGATTAAAGGCATCTATATCCAACCATCTTATCTGGCTACTTCTTTTGCATCATTGGAAGAAATACGCAACGCACTTCAAGACTTCAAGGAAAGCGGTAAATTTATCGTAGCATACGCAGACCAATATACACAAGGTATGTATTATCTGGCAAGTGTTGCAGATAAGGTAATCATCAATCCTCAAGGAAACATTTCATGGCACGGGCTGGCATCCCAACCTGTCTTCTTTAAAGATTTACTGGATAAACTGGGCATTGATGTACAGGTTTTCAAGGTAGGCACTTATAAATCGGCTGTAGAACCATTTATCGCTACCGAAATGAGCCCCGCCAACCGTGAGCAAGTCACCGTATTCTTAAACTCTATATGGAATCAATTATTAGATGATGTTTCAGTGTCACGCAACATTTCTAAAGACTCACTTAATGCTTATGCAGACCAATGCATGGATCTCTGTCAGGCAGAAGAATATATCAAATGCGGACTGGCCGACTCAGTGTTATATAAAGACGAAATGATCGCTTATTTGAAACAACTGACCGGACGGAAAGAAGACCAGAGCTTAAACAGCCTTTTCCTTGAAGATATGATAAATGTAAAAAAGAATGTCCCAAAGGATAAAAGTGGAAACGTTGTTGCCGTATATTATGCATCAGGAGAGATTTTAGATGCTGCTTCCTCCAATTCTACCGAAGAAGTCATTGACGGTCAGAAGATGACACGGGACTTACGCAGGTTGCGCGATGACAACAATGTAAAAGCAGTTGTTCTGCGCGTAAACTCTCCGGGTGGAAGTGCTTATGCTTCCGAACAGATATGGCGCGAAGTAGTACGCCTGAAAGAAAAGAAACCGGTTATCGTCTCTATGGGGGATTATGCAGCATCAGGCGGTTATTACATCTCTTGCGCCGCAGATTCTATCTTTGCAGATCCGACAACTCTAACCGGCTCCATCGGCATCTTCGGAATGATTCCTTCGGGAGAGAAGTTATTCAAAGACAAACTAGGGCTGGATTTCGATGTAGTAAAAACTAATAAAATGGCCGATATGGGAGCCGGTTTCGGTCCACTCGCAACGCGTCCGTTCAACAACGCCGAACAGGAAGCACTTCAAAATTATATCAACAACGGGTATAAGTTATTCGTAAACCGTTGTGCCGAAGGAAGAAATATGTCAGCAGCAGATATTGAAAAAATAGCTGAAGGACGAGTGTGGACGGGCGAAATGGCCGTCGGTTTGGGGTTAGTAGATAAATTGGGAGGCATAGATGACGCATTAGCAGCAGCCGCAAAACGAGCAAACGTAGAGAACTACACTATTATCAGTTATCCTGAAAAAGAAAGTCTCTTCATGAATCTACTGAACAGCCAGCGCAAGCACTATGTCAACAGTCAGATGAAAGAATATATGGGCAGTTTCTACAGCTATTTCGAAATATTACAAAACCTAAAAGAAATCAATCCTGTACAGGCACGTATGCCATTCGAATTGAATATTAAATAACTTTTAATGGAGAATAACTTTATCAAAATACATAAGTGGCTATACCCGGTTTCGTGGCTTTACGGAGCCGGCGTATGGATACGTAACAGACTATTTGATTGGGGAATATACAAAGAAAAGAGCTTTGATATTCCGGTAATCTCGGTAGGCAACATTACCGTAGGAGGTACCGGAAAGACGCCTCATACCGAATATCTGATAAAGTTATTGAAACCCAATTATAAAGTGGCAGTCCTAAGCCGGGGGTATAAACGAAAATCAAAAGGCTTCGTATTGGCCCAACCGAATACTCCCGTAAATATCATAGGTGATGAACCATTTCAAATGAAACAGAAATTTCCCGATATCTATATGGCAGTAGACCGTGACCGTTGTCACGGTATCGAGGAGCTATGCAACGGATATACCGCCCCCGGAACCGAAGTCGTAATATTGGATGATGCTTTTCAGCATCGCTATGTGAAACCGGGAATGAATATTCTTCTAGTGGACTATCACCGACCTATCTGCGAAGATGCTTTATTACCGGCAGGACGAATGCGCGAACCCGAAAAAGGCAAGAACCGTGCTCATATCGTGATAATAACCAAATGTCCCAAGGATATAACTCCTATGGATGTGCGGGTGTTGCGTAAACAGATGGGATTATATCCTTATCAACAACTTTACTTCACAACCCTGAATTATGGCAAATTATACCCTATCACCCGACAGGGAAAAGAGTATCCAATCGCCAACATTCATAAAGATGCACATATATTGCTCGTTACCGGAATTGCATCCCCGGCTAAGTTAATCCATGACTTAAGCCCTTATAACGAACATATCAATCCATTGACATTTAGTGACCACCATGACTTCACACCCCAAGACATGGAAATCATAAAAAGCCGTTTCAGACAACTGCCGGAAGGCAAACGAATGATTATCACCACAGAAAAGGATGCGGTGAGACTGTCATCCCATCCATTGCTGGACGAAAGCATCAAACCATTTATCTATGTACTCCCGATAGAGGTGAGCTTTTTACATGACCAACAAGAATTATTCAACTTAAATATAACCGAATATGTTAGAAAAAATCCAAGAAACCGCAGCCTTTCTGAAAGAAAAGATGCATACTAATCCCGAGACAGCAATTATTTTGGGCACAGGTCTAGGAAGTTTGGTACACGAAATTACCGATAAATATGAAATAAGTTATAAAGACATTCCTAATTTTCCCGTATCAACAGTAGAAGGTCACAGTGGCAAACTAATCTTTGGCAAATTGGGAGACAAAGACATCATGGCCATGCAGGGACGTTTCCATTTCTATGAAGGATATTCAATGAAAGAAGTTACTTTCCCGGTACGTGTAATGCGCGAATTAGGTATCAAAACACTATTTGTATCCAACGCTGCCGGCGGAACTAATCCTGCTTTTGAAATCGGTGACCTAATGATTATCAGAGATCATATCAACTTCTTCCCCGAACATCCGTTGCACGGAAAGAATATCGAATATGGTCCCCGTTTCCCGGACATGAGCGAAGCCTACTCTAAAGAGCTTATCAACAAAGCATTGGAAATAGCCAAAGAAAAGGGCATCAAAGTGCAGCAAGGAGTATATATCGGTACACAAGGACCGACTTTTGAAACTCCGGCAGAATATAAAATGTTCCATATCCTGGGAGCTGATGCTGTGGGCATGTCTACTGTCCCCGAAGTTATTGTTGCAAACCATTGCGGCATTAAAGTGTTTGGAGTTTCAGTTATCACCGACCTCGGCGTGGAAGGCAAAATAGTGGAGGTTTCCCACGAAGAAGTCCAGAAGGCAGCAGATGAAGCACAGCCACGGATGACAACCATTATGCGCGAACTCATTAACAGAGCTTAAAAAAAGAATATGCAAGAAACAAATAGAACAGAAATTGCAACCTTGGGGGAGTTCGGCCTCATCAAACATCTGACTCAGAATATTGAACTAAAGAATCCCGAAACCAAATACGGTGTGGGAGACGATGCAGCCGTCCTCGAATTTAAGGACAAAGAAGTATTGGTTACTACCGATCTTCTGATGGAAGGAGTACACTTTGACCTGATTTATACACCATTAAAGCATCTTGGATATAAATCAGCCATTGTAAACTTCTCAGACATTTATGCCATGAATGGAACTCCCAAGCAGATAACAGTATCGCTAGCTGTATCCAAACGCTTCTGCATAGAAGATTTAGAGCAGTTCTATGATGGTTTGAAGCTGGCCTGCCAACTACACAATGTAGATATTGTGGGAGGAGATACCACATCATCAGTCACAGGATTCGCAATCAGTATCACTTGCATTGGCGAGGCTGACAAAGACAAAGTGGTTTACCGCAATGGAGCGCATGACACAGATTTGATTTGCGTCAGTGGTGATTTAGGGGCCGCCTATATGGGTCTGCAACTGCTGGAACGCGAAAAAGCGGTGTTCCAGGACCAAAAAGAAGCCAATCCCGATTTCTCCGGCAAGGAGTACATATTAGAGCGCCAACTTAAACCGGAGGCGCGTAAAGATATCATTGAAGAACTTGCCCAAGCAGGAGTAAAACCAACTGCCATGATGGATATTTCGGACGGACTTTCTTCCGAACTGTTGCATATTTGCTCACAAAGCGATACCGGCTGCCGCGTTTATGAGGAGCGTATTCCCATTGACTATCAGACGGCTGTAATGGCAGAAGAACTCAATATGAATGTCACTACCTGTGCATTAAATGGTGGCGAAGATTATGAACTCCTCTTCACTGTTCCCTTGACTGATCACGAAAAGGTTTCGACCATGAAAGGCGTAAAAGTCATTGGGCACATCACCAAACCGGAGTTGGGTTGCGCCCTCGTCACTCGCGACGGACAAGAATTTGAGTTAAAAGCACAAGGTTGGAATCCATTAAAAGAAAAATAATTCCTACTACAAAATGCTGATAATAAGCATTTTATTTATTATCAGCATTTTTTCTTTATATAATATTTGCAAGATTAGAAAACTTTATCTATCTTTGCAACCGCAAACAAGAAACAATGGTGCCATAGCTCAGTTGGTAGAGCAAAGGACTGAAAATCCTTGTGTCCCCGGTTCGATTCCTGGTGGCACCACTTTTAAAAGATTAATTATCAAGCAGTTACTAATTAAAGTAGCTGCTTTTTTTATATCCTTTTGTGTCTTTTTCGGTGGCTTTTCAATGATTTTCAGCTCTCATGTAAACCAAGATGTAAACCGAAAAAAGAAATGGCTATAACGGTTAATGTATTGTGTTACAAATCAAAAACTCTTGGTAATGGTGAACATCCTCTTATGATTTGTGTCTGCATGGATGGTAAACGAAAGTACAAAAGTTTAGGTGTGTCCGTAAGAGCGGAGCATTGGAACTTTGAAAAGAACATTCCAAAATCGAATTGTCCTAATAAAGAGTATATTAACATACTCATAGCTAACAAGAAAAAAGAATACGAAACGGAAATAGTTAAACTGAAATCAGAAGATAAGTTATTTACAGCCAATACCTTGAATGAGCAAGTTTCTAATTCAGTTAAACCGAAAACGGTAAAAGAAGCATTTAATGAGTATCTCCGACTTCTTCAAGAAGAAAACAGACGTGGATATATGCTTTCCGTTAAACAAGTGTACAATTCACTCATCAAGTACAATAAACATCTGAATATTCATTTCACAGATATAGATGTTGCTTGGCTAAAAAAATACGAGACATGGCTTAGAAACAACGGACTTGCGGAAAATACCATCGGCATACGATTCAGAACATTGCGCACCATCTATAATTATGCCATACAAGAAGATATGGTAAAAGCGGAACACTACCCTTTCAAGAAATACAAAGTATCTAAGTTGAATCAAGAAACAGCCAAAAGAGCGTTAAGCAAAGAGGATATAAACAGAGTGTTGCAATATCAGACAAACAACAGGTTTATGCGCCTACCCATAGACTTGTTTGCTTTCACCTATTACATGGGTGGCATTAACTTTGTGGATATAGCCAATCTCACACAGAAGAACATCATAGACAACAGACTTGTCTATAAAAGAAGCAAAACGGGTAAGCTCATCAAACTACCATTAGTTCCGCAAGCGGTTGAACTTATCAAGAAGTATCACAGCAAGAACAACCCTTATCTGTTCCCGATATTTTCTAATAGACATACAACGGAGCAAGAGAAAGCCAACAGACTGCATAAAGTTATCACCAAAGTAAATAAACGCTTAAAACAGATTGGCGAAGAATTAGGCATATCTATTCCAATCACCACATACGTTGCAAGACACAGCCAAGCTACCATTATGAAGAAAGCAGGTATATCAACCGCTATCATAGGGCAGATTATGGGACACAGTTCGGAACGAGTGACACAAGTTTACTTAGACAGTTTCGATAATGAGCAGATAAACAATGCAATGAAGAACCTACTATAACAAAAAGAAGTCTGTAATCCGGCAAAGATTGCAGACTTTTCTTTTATTTTGCAGTATAACTAATATGAATATACTATGTATCAAATAGAAGAACTACCCGATTTGAAAGTGGCTTGGCATGAAAGCTACAAATGTCTAAATGAACCACTTTTAGAATATGTGTGGGAAGTAACCAATCACTTCCTACCCGATTATGCGGAAACAGATACGGGAATGATACCCGTAGAATCTTCCGCACCTGCCATATTCGCCAACAGATATGCGGAAAGAAACTTGTCCGTTGAAGAAAGGTACGAGAGAACACAAGAAATGAAAACTTTCAAAGGAACTTTGGAAGAATACAAAAAACGGGAATACAGAAAGCTGGATGATTCTTACAAAGAGAAGTTTCTAACTAATGAAGATTTGCAGAATACCATTGAAGCGTATAAGCTAGATGTTAGTAAGTTTTGGTATCTACTTCTATTCGTATATGACTTTATAGAGGATATTGGCACAAACGCACCTGCATTGAACAAGTCCGTATTGGAAGACTTTAGTTATTTTCATGCCAATCTGTTGGAGGCTACAAGTATCACCTTAAAGAAGAACAACAAGAAAAGCTATGTTGTTGAAAGGGAGGACACAATCAGAATCATTCAAGCAGCCTTGCAGCATTTTACCAATACATATAGCAATATTATACATAGCGAACAAGACAGAGAAACTATGATTAAACAATTAAAGGACATAGGGCTGGAGGGCTTTATCAGAAATGACTTATCGTCAAAAATCAGCTTTACAGACAAGTTCAGTCTTGACATATCTTATAAGAAGTGGAAGTTTACGGATATGTTTCTGTTCTTTATTGAAAGAAGAAAGGCTACCACCATACCCAATAAAAAGGTAAAGGTATCTAAAGACAAGATGATGCTTGTTTCAAGGCTTATCTATACAGTTGGCTATGATGGCAAAAGATATAATGAAGAATACGATTCGGAGGGCAACAAGAACAGAATGCTCTCCAATCTCCTTAGAAGATACAAGAATGAGAAATTCCCGTCCGTCATAGCTAATAACTACAACGCAGTTTCATAAACAACATACATAAAACCATAGCAGAAATGCGTACTGAAAGGGATGTTCTTTTCGGTACGCATTTTTTTTGCGTACTGAAACAGACACGTTTTCTACACACATGGGCATTAGCTAAAATGCTTTGTCACCCTTTATTTCTGCCCTAATTTTGCAATGTCAAAAGGGAACAAATAAGCAAGTGCGCATAGCTTTAGTAGTGACCGATTGAACTGATAATTAATGTGTAACACTTTAAAATTTAGATTTATGAAATCAATAGATTTTGCTGTTAGTGAAAACATAGTAGAGAATACCAAAGTGAGTGCAACTTTCGTTCAAGAACTGCAAGAAGCATTCTCCATGTCTCCCACCCAAACAGATATGCGTTTCAAACAATCTTCAAAAGGTGAACTGATTATTTCTGTTACATTCGCTTACGATACTGGTATGAAACAACATCTTGAGGGTGCAGGAGATTCAGACCTTATTACTGCAATAAATTTCTGTATGGCAAAAATTACAAAGCTCTTGGATGATTATAAAGCGGAAGAACATGAGGTAGATACTGCCAAAGACGGCGAAAACTTGGTAATGGAACTGTTCAAACAGCATATAAATTCTCCCATATATGGGTATGTTGAAAAGGATTGGTATAACAATTATGGAGAGCGTTACCGTTGCGTGAGATTTTCTCCCACCCCAAAAGGAAATGTAAAGTTCTGTATGAAAGCAACGCTTGAAGTGAACAACCTTATCAGCGAAGCCTGCAAGCCCGAATCAACAAGGAGAGCCAAATTACAAGTTCCCAAACAGAATTAAGTAGCCTAAACAATCAGCTTTGAAGAAAGTCGAGGGAACAACCTCTCTCGACTTTCTTTTTTAATCGGAATAGAGAAAATGAAACTGATACAGTTTGCCCAAACATATAACAATGAAGCTGCACACAGACAAGTGAAGCTACTAATGAAACAACACAAGCAGCTTTATATCCAAGTGAACGGTGAAGCATGGATAAGCAGTCAAGGAGTAACGGGTATAAGATACCAACTCAACGCACAAGGCTGGCAGTGGATTCTTAACTATCTGCAAACGGGAGATTATGAGGATTTTGGAGTATTCCCGTCCAAACTACCCAAGCTATACAGCGAGTTCCAAGAGGATGTGGTAAAAGGACTGATAGAACAGAAATACAATATTGCAAGAATCCCTTTTCTACGGGAAACCGAAGCCTATATAAAACTTAGGGGACTGTTCCGTTTCGGAAAACTCTTTTTCAGCATAAGGAGAAGCGATGAATTTATAGATTATCTAAACAGCAAAGGATTATGATTACTCTACATAAAGGTCAATACCTGTCTGACGTAATGGGTGAGATTCCGTCAAACTGCATACTTTCCAAAAGAATACCCGGCTGTGGTGCTACTACTTTGGAGCTTGAAACCGAAAGGAACTCCATTATCGTAGTTCCCAATGTACCCGTTATCAAAAGCAAGTGCGGCAAATACAGCAATCTGTTAGGCGTTTATGAAGATGTCACAACAGATAAGATTCGCAATTATCTAACCAATAACAGACTGCATAAGATAATGACTACTCCCGAAAGTTTCGGTAAGGTGAAAAATGCTTGCAGCGATATTGACATTTATAATCATTTCTTCCTGCTGATGGATGAATGCCACCAATTAATTAAGGATGTGGATTACAGAACGGACATAGTGCTGCCCATGAATGACTTTTTCCGTTTTAAAAGCAAGGCTCTTGTTTCCGCCACTCCTATCGGATTCAGTGACCCAAGATTTAAGGAGTTTGAAACAGTGGAAGTAAGTGCCGATTATGATTACAGACAAGAAATTGCGGTTACACATACTTATAATATACACAAGGCAATAAGTGAATATTTAGGCAATCACACAGAGGGAACAGTCTGTTTTTTCGTCAATTCTGTGGTAATGATTTACTCCATAATGAAACAATTTAACATATTGGAAGATTCAGCCGTTTACTGTGCGCCAAAAAGCCGTTTGAAACTGAAAAATGAATACTCCTTTGATAATGCTTATAGTGATTGGAGCGCAGAAACCATGAAGAAATACAACTTCTTCACTGGCAGATTCTTTACGGCATTCGACTTGGATTTGCCTTATCAGCCCGATTTGGTAATGGTTACAGACCCTTATAATTCCGAATACACCATGCTTGACATAGATACGGACTGCATACAGATTTGCGGAAGATTCCGTAACGGCATAAAATCGGCAACACATATCTATCGGGTGAATCCTGAAATCATAACCAAAGACAGGGAACAGATAGAATGGGAAATTTCGGCACATGAATTTGCCTATAACACGATACAAACCTTATACAAAAGTGCGGATAACAGAGAAAGCAGATTCGCTTTCGGTGCAGTTCTTGAAACCATGCCGTTCCGTAAATTCCTATATTCGGACTTTACAAAGAACTGGTTTGCCATAGACAATGAGATTAATTCCGTATTGGTGAACAACAGATACCAATCAAGACAAAAAATAATGAATTGGTACAATGATTGTCATTTCTTCAATCCCACATTTGAGAATTGCGAATATAATGAGAATGACGAGAAATTAAAGATTATCAAGGCTGCACGCTCGGTAAAGGACAAGCGCAGAAAAATGGTACAGCAACTTGGTGAAATGGAAACTCCCTATTCAGAATATGCCTTAGACTATATCAATGATATACGGAAGATTGACCCGTTCATTGTGGAAGCGTTTGAGACTTTGGGCAAAGAGAGGATAGAAGAACTTAACTATTCCAAAAAGAAAATCAAAGAAGAAATGATTCTGACACAACGTAAGGGGAATAAAGTTATCAGACTGGTTAAGAATATATTCAAGGTTGGTAACAGATATTCCAATGAGAAAATAGTTAATGAATTAACGAGAATATATGAGAGATTGAACATACACCCCGAAGAAAATATAGAACCGAAACTTATCGGTCTCTATTATCAAGCAAATCCATTTAAATCGGGTAATATAAGAGGCTATCAATTAAATTCGGAATTAGTTTAGCTAAATGGGACAAAATCTCATTTTCTTGCCTTTCTATACCCGATACAGAAATTAAGTAAAATGTCCCTATCAACCTTAATAACTAATGAAACAGAGTAATTTTCGTACTAACTAATAATATACAATCGCAGGAAATTCTTGCGGCTTTTATTTTTGGCACAGAACCACAGCCCCACATTTTCCCCGATTCCGATTTTCCGAATATTTCCACGTTAGGAAGAGTTATATAATACCTACTTTATAATATGCCACATATACCTAATACCATTAAAAAGACTACCTTATTAAAGAATCACCTATATTCAGTTTGGCTGAAAGTCAAGAGAGCAAATATTATAAGGTACTTTATACAGAAAGCCCCCTCCCCATTCAGTCAGTAAGCTAAAATATATAAGAGTGGCTGTCTTTACGGTTGGCAACCCCCTCAAGTCCCCCCTCTGTACATTGATATAAAAAGAATTATTAATCATTTAAACTTTTATCAATATGAGAAATTTAGCTATCATGCCAACAGAGAACAGAGAGAGAATGAATTTAGGTGAGTTTGCAGAAGAAGCAACCATTATTGAAGAAACTGCAATATCTAACAAGTCTTTACATTTCATAGAGGCAAACACACAAGAAGTTTCTTTAAGTCACTTGAAAAATGACTGCATTACTCCAGTGTTTGCCAAAGACAATGAGCTTACAGTAAACCATGCTGCATTTATTGAAACTGTTTGGGAAGCTGCAAACTCCTACTACAATGGTGAGGCTATTGGAACGCCCGATATTCGTGTTAGTCATGTGATTAAGGGTCGTATTCCCGAAGCTATCCACAAACCTGCTAATCAGTTGTTAGAATCAGACAAAACTATCTATTATGAAAGGGCAGCTTTCAGTATTGACATTCCTACAATCTATGAAACGGTTGAGGGTAACAAGTTGAACCTTTCAATAGTAGGGGTTAGAGCCTATAACCAAATGAATCTGTATTCAAAGAAAGTTCCAGAGTTGTTTAGGTTGGCTATTGGCTTTAAGAACCAAGTATGTTGCAATATGTGCATCTTTACAGACGGTTACAAGGATGATTTAAGAGTGAGCAATACAAGTGAACTTTACCGTTCTGCCTTGGAACTGTTCAACAACTACAATCCTGCCAAACATCTGCATTTGATGCAACAGTTGGGCAATACTTCAATGAGTGAGCATCAATTTGCACAAATATTGGGTAAAATGAGACTTTATCAATGTTTACCTAATGGCTACCAAAAGAGACTGCCAAGAATGTTATTAACTGATACACAGATTAACAGTGTTGCTAAAGCATATATCCATGATGATAACTTTGGCAGCTTTGGAAGTGAGCTTAATATGTGGAAATTCTTCAATTTATTGACTGGAGCTAACAAAAGCTCATATATCGACAGTTTCTTAGACCGCTCTTTGAATGCAACTGAAATGGCAGTTGGAATTAATGCAGCCTTGCATGGGGATGAGCATTACAAATGGTTTATTGACTAACTAATGAGAGGACATCTATTTATTGGGTGTCCTTTCTTTTTGACAACTTAAAAATACTATAAAATGGAAGATAATGGAAAATTGATTTTATGGGGTACATTGGTAGTTATACTACTGATAATAATTGGTATCATTAATCCCTTTTTGCTGATACTGATTATCACTATCTTTACTTATCTGCAATCTTAATTACACTTTTCTAAGTGGATGGGGCAAAGTTTGAAATTTCTGTTGTTATCATACCATTTTCAGAAATAAAGAATTTTGTCCCATTTTCTAATATACAGTAACTTTCAAAAACTGCAATGTAAGAGAAACAGCAAATAATGGATATATATAAATCTGATAGGGCATAGTTCCAAGCCAAACAGATGGCGATAACGTAATTAGTTCCGCATTGGTGCAAGCGTAAGAAAATTATCTTTTTAAAAAGGCATAATACGGCTTGTAGTTTATGGTATGTGTGATTTTTTGGGAAATACCTATATGCCGTACCAATCTATTGATTACTATGCCATAGAATAATTTATGAATTATGCAAATACCCACAAAGCGTTGAAATACAGTCTATTTTGATAATCCGAATTAAACACATAGCTTTGCAGTGTTCGTTTACAAAATCCCATTTATTTAATCATTTAAAATTTATCAGCTATGAGTAATCTAAAAACTTACTTCAAGAAAAGTGTGTCCGTAGGTAAGAAAAGTTCTGCCTATATAAGAGCTATACCCGTTCTTGCAAAAGCACTATATCATGCAATGGTGGGTAATGGAAATTATGAGGTATCATTTATCAAAATAGGACGAAAATGGTACTGTAATGTTCCGGGTTTTCCCAAAGAACTATTTGAACATACGCTCATGGTTGGTGGTGCATCCAACTATCTTGAATATTACTCCCGTGGAGAAAATGAGATTGTGGCTACTATCAGAATTGCTAAAGAATGGGAAGATAAGTTTTATTGCGGAGTTAGATTATATAAGGTAAGTTCCACTTTAACGGGTGGTGCTTTCTATAAAGACCCAAGCGGAAATTTTGGTGAAGAACTTTGGCTTTGTCCCGTTACTCTATTCTTATTGGGCAAATACCCGAAACTAATCTTTATCTATAAGATTAACAAAAACTACCTGCATTGTCCCATCTGTATTGAGTGATTGGGCAAATTTATCCTTATAATCTCTAATAGAACAGCATCTTTCAATCCGTACGGGTACTTTTTTCGGGAAGAAATCTTCTTATAGTCCCCGTTCAAAAAAAGTACCTGCTTATGCTATTACGAAGAAAAGAAGCTGATACTTCCCTAATTACTTACTAAAGATATGCTTTAGAACATTTAGAACTGCATTTATCAGCGTTTTATCTTTAGCTATTCAAAATCTTTCGCTAACTTTGCAACAATTTCAGAGGTCTTAATGCGTTAAAACACTGAAAGGACATATTTAACGAAAAGGTGTTATTGAGATTATCTTCTAAAGTCAAACTTCGCAACTTTGATATTGGAATGAAGATGATAGCAATAGCACCCACACATTTGATATATAATCATCTATTAGGTGAACTATATACCTTTTGGTGTGGGGCTATTGTTTTATCCATTCCAAAGGTATTGCGAAGACCTGACTTTAGGATAAAGCAGATATAGTTCCCACACCTTATTTTTTATCCACTTCTTCGGGGAATTGGGAAGTACAATATTAGTGAGCAATGAAGAAGATTATTTCAATTTTAGCTTTTACAGTATTGCCAACAGTTGCTTATTCACAACTTCCATTAGTTGAATACAAACCCGTAATAGTTGGCAAAAGTAATAACAATAGTAGCAACGAACAAAGCCGTAGTAATAGTAACGGGTATTTCCCGAATGTGCCTTCATATTCTACTCCTAACCGTTCCACTACACAAAACTATCAGACGGTAGGAGCGTACTTTTTTGATACAAGTTCACAGAGCTTTAAAAGGACGAAAATTAAAATCAATTTCGGGGAATCTTATTCGGGAGAAACTGAAATCTACGTTAGGGCAGTGTTAGACCGTTCTTTATATAGAGAAAGTTGGAGAGACTGTAACAATAGAGCTATTAGGGTCAATGCTTTATTAGACAAAGAAATTATAGTGAATAATTTTGAATGGAAAGTAGAGCATACGGCTTTGGGTACTATTTACTTTAATTACTAATTGTTGAGATTATGAGAACTTCTATTCTGATTTTGTTTTCTCTATGTTTTATCACCATATATGGGACAAATACAGAAAGTAATGATGTTGCATTATCCATAAACCAAAATTTTCAAGGCAGTTTTTCCTTTAAATATGGTGTACGGAGAATAGACAAAGAACTGTATATACATAATTTAGGGAATAATGTTCAATCCTATATCGCAAGTAAAAATTGGAATGAATATCAATGTGAGGAATTTAGAAATGCGTATGGGAAATATATGGATGCACTGAAAAAAGACAGACTATCCGCAGATGATTTTGGAGCAATATATGATTCTAAAGGAGAGTTGGGTAATGCAGATGAAGATGATTATTGGTACGATAATAAGGGAAATAGAATAAGTGGTATGGAGTACAGAGCTTTAAGTGTGCGCAAGCAAAAGAAGTATCGGGCTTTTTATGCCAATAAAGAAGTTGCCACATATTTCAATGAGATTGCTAAGGCTATAGTAAACAGAAGATATTCAGATTAACAATCGAACTATACGGTTATGAAAAAATATTTATTAGGACTTCTACTGTTTTTCGTTTCATGTGGAATAGGTAAAACCTATCTATATGAATTAGACTTTACGGAAGATAAAGATAGAAAATCTGGAAATATATTCAATGTGTTCGTACATGACAAAAAAGGTAACGCTTTCGATGGAACAGCATGGTCAAGCGATGGAAAAACTCTATCCATAGAAGTAAACAATGGCATTCTTGTTTGCTTAAAGATGTATTATGAAAATGGGGAAATGGCTACATACAGTACATTGCAACAACGTACTTGTTATGATAAAGCTGGAAACGAGATAAGCGAAACAGATTTTAGAGCAGGAATAGATTCTGAAACTTTGTCACGCATGAGGATGGCTTCAATGGAGTTAGAGAAAAGATAGCTTAGATAACAGCACAATATGATTCAAACCTCAATAATATATAATTAAAGTAGCTAAGTATGAAGCAGTTAAATAAATGCGTATTGTTTTTTATCATGCTATTCTTCAATACTACTTATCTATTTACAGACATTGGTAATCGTGGTAAATGGGATAACGGTGGAACTTCTAATTTTGGGATGTCCTTATGGGTACTTTTGGGTATTATCGCAGGAGGATTCTTTGCATATATCTTTATTAAAGATGGCTTGAAGAATGGATTCAAAGATAAGGAACTGAACAAAACTGGGTGTATGTCAATACTTGTTGCTGTTGTTGGATTATTGGTTTTAGTATCTATGTGTTCACATTAAGAAGTATGGTATGAAATTCAAAGTCTTAGCATTCATATTAATCGCATTCAGTATCAATCTACATGCTGATGAATACAAGTTTGATTATGCAGTTATTGACAATGAGAAAGTGACGACTGTAAGTGCTTCAAACATTACAGCCCATCTTATTAGTGAATCTAAAGCTACTGTAACTTATAAAAATGAGACCGTTACTCTAATATCTAAAGATGGTTACGAATACAAAGGCTTTGGTGAAAGTGGGGTGGTTATCGTTTCTAATAGAGTGAATGGTGTATTAAGTAGAATTACCATAGGAGGCACTTTTAGAGGACAAACCGTTATACTTGTTTATAAACGGATTAATAGCAAATAACATCTTTATAATTATGAATTTTTTCAAATCTATTGTATACCTAATTATTGCGACTATCATTTATTTCATAGTCGGGCTAATTGCTTGGAATATTGTATGTTCATGGGTTGATATATCATCTTGTACATTGGTGGAAATTAGTAATTATAGAATATACACATACTCTGGAATAGCCCTTATTTCCGCAACTATAGCTGAAATAAAAGCAGGAATAAAGAATGGACGTGATATGGATGGAGCATGTACGATTCTGTTTATCACTGGATTTCTTGCATTTATGGCTAATCATTGGGAAAGTATGTGGGATAGTGTCGCTGTTATCCTAACTATTTTATACAATATTATAAATATTGCAATAATGGCATATTGCTTTTATAAGAGTAATGAATGATTTTTACATAAACTACCATGAAAAATACTGTTATCCTTTTAATTAGCATAGCTACATTCATAGCTTGCACCAAGCAAAATACAAAACAAGTTTCTACCATAGACAGCACTTTACAAGTAAGTGTTGATTCTATCCTGCAAAACAAACTATCCGAACTTAATGCTACGGTAGGGCAAGTTATCATAATGGAAGTACAGACGGGAGAAATCAAGGCTTTTGTTGGTTCTGATTCTATTCTGCAAGAATCGGGATTAGTACGTACTGCTTCATTTTTGGCAGCATTGGAAACAAAGGCTGTTAAATTATCCGATACGATAGATGTTGATAATGGTATCTTAACTATTGGAAAAGATACATTGTGCGACCATAATTGGCATAGGGGTGGATATGGAAAAATCACAGTGAAACAAGGCTTCGGACTTGCATCCAACATCGCCAACTATAAGATAGTAAAAAAGGTATTTGAGAATGAACAAGCCTTTTCGGAAACACTTGCAAAGTACGGTTATCAAGTGAAAGATACAAGCCTTGTTTATAATCCTTTGGGATATGGCATTCTCACCACTCCATTACAGAACTTGACTTTCTTTAATCGCATAGCTAAAAGCAAGACTGCCATTAAAGAAGCATTGGAATACTCTGTTTCTAATGGATTAGCTAAACCTGCCCAATCAGATAAAGTTAAAGTAGCAGGAGCAACGGGAACAATCCAGCTTTCAAATGATGAATATGCCGTAGAATTTTGTGGTTACTTTCCTGCCGATAATCCGAAATACAGTGTTATCGTCACCATTAATAAGAAAGAAATACCTGCAAGTGGTGGACTGATGGCAGGTGATGTTTTTAAACAGATTGTTGATATTATGAATGAAAGATAATGAGAAGATTGCTATTTATCATTATTGGGCTACTTAGTTTAGCGGCTTGCAAAACAGACAAAACATCTGTTCCGCAAGAATTTGAGTGCTTTAATCAGCCACATATTTACATAAAGTATAAGCAACCGATAAACGGATATACGGTAAAAGTAATGTGGCTACCTTATGTTGCCCAAGACGGAACGACTGGAGAAACAGGAATAACTACACTTCTACATTTTAAGAATGCTGATAACGAGTTTAGCATAAACTTAGAAGCAAAGCATGTTATTGATACACTTTGTTATCATTATCCGAATTTAAAAGACGGTGATATGCTTTATTGGGACTACGCACAAAAAGGCAGCAATGAAGTGTTGCCTAATTATGCCCCATTCTCCTTTTATGATGTGGACTTTGACGGTGAAGAAGAATTGTTGATAACGGACTATCAAAGCGGCTCATACTCCAACAATACTTATAAGGTTTACAAGATACATGAATATTATGCAGAGTTAATGACAGGCGAGCCGTTTGATTACTTGGAAACTTCCGCAAAGTTTGATTCTATCAACAAGCGCATTATAACAACAAGCACAGGCGGACAAGGCAGTATTTATATATATACTTACCAACTGAAAGAATATGAAACAATGTACGGTGACAGACCTACGACCATTTCCAAATTTGAGTTGGTGAAAGCTGATATAATAGATGATAAAGGACACAGGGTTTATCTACGGAAAGGAGATAAGTTAGAATTAGAAGACTGAATACATAATAAATTAGTATATTTGCATATAGACCCCACATTAATATTTAAGAAGATGAAAATCAATGTTATTAAATTTGAAACAATCAATGGAAAGAAAGTAGGAAAAGCATTTTCATTTCCAATGGATGCAAAGAAAATGGCTCGTTATAAAACAGAAGCTACCGTAAGAAAAAAGGTGGAGGAATATGTTACTAAAAGCGGCTTATTCAAAAAGAACGAACTAAATGAACTCAAATATGACATGACCGACTTCTTACAAGAATGGAAAAAACAGAAACCCATTGTGGAAGCTGAAATGCTAAAGGAACTGGAAGCCTCAACCAATGCAGGAAACAGAATAACACCTGAACACATCAATCGTCTTGGAACTAATGAAGTTTTCGTTTTTGGTTCTAATGCAAGAGGATTGCATCATGGAGGTGCTGCCAAAGTCGCTGTTGAAAGTTTTGGTGCTGTCATGGGACAAGGGCATGGATTGCAAGGGAAAAGTTATGCTATCAATTCCATGAGCGGCATTTCTGAAATGGAGAAAGATATAAAGTTGTTCTGTGAGTTTGCAAAATCGAATCCACAGAAACATTTCCTTGTAACTCCCATAGGTTGTGGTATTGCAGGTTTTAGCCCTAATGATGTCGCCCCATTATTTAAAAAGTGTGCAATTTTGAATAACGTATCACTTCCTCGTTCTTTTTGGCAAATAATAGGGTATCCAAAGGAATAAAAATTCATGCAGAATTATTTAGTAAAAGATTCTTCTGAAAAATGGGCATATAATATATGACGAAAGACGAGATTAGAACAAGAGAAGATTTTATTAATCTTTATGCTTTACATCTTGGACTTGACAGATTCATTGAAGCACAAGATAAGTGGAATACTTATCAAACTGCTTTGGAAGAAGTCAAAGCTGGAAAGAAGAAAACACATTGGATTTGGTTTATCTTTCCTCAAATGAGGGGGCTTGGCACGAGTGAAAAGTCTCGTTATTATGGAATAAGTGGGCGTGATGAAGCTATTGAATATATCAACCATCCTATATTGAGAGATAGGTTAGTTGAAATCACAGAAGCGGTCTATAATAATGAGAAATCAGTTTACGAGATATTTGGAAACGATGTAATTAAAGTAAGGTCTTGTATGTTACTTTTTGCATCTGTTTCTGATATTCCTATCTTTCAAAAGATGCTTGAAAAGCATTGTTGGAAATAAAATCCTCATATAATAACAAAAGCCAACCTACCCAATTACGGACAAGTTGGCTTTTCAGTTCTGAACACTTAATCATTAACATCTTTTCTTGG
>ULWJ01020554.1_pt1 | contig 23866 bp, 25 predicted proteins | sample 1960221 | NCBI WGS metagenome assembly ULWJ01 (sample SAMEA4835809, study PRJEB28245) | human gut metagenome | biome: gut microbiome; material: fecal sample | place: Denmark | collected 2008 | reverse complement strand
ACGTGTGCTCATGTCTTATTTCGCTTCCAAATATGTACGTATCATTACGGGGCTACCCATTCACGATACTACCGCCGGCTTTGTGTGCTACCGCCGCAGGGTATTGCAGACCATCAATCTGGACGGCATCCGCTTTAAAGGCTATGCTTTCCAAATAGAGATGAAGTTCACCGCCTACAAGTGCGGAGCGGATGTGAAGGAAGTACCGGTTATCTTCATCAACCGGGAACTGGGAACGTCCAAGATGAACAGCAGCATTTTCGGAGAAGCCGTGTTCGGAGTAATCCGGCTGAAATGGGACAGTTGGTTTCATAAATATCCAAACTTAAAAAACTAAAGATATGAAAAGGACGCTGATACACAACGCGACGATTGTCAACGAAGGACAGTCCATCCAAGGTTCGGTAGTGATAGAAAACGGACGCATCGCCGAAATTCTCACCAACTGGAAACCGCTCTCCGCCCCTTGTGAAGAAGTAATCGATGCAACAGGCTGCTACCTGCTGCCCGGCATCATCGACGACCACGTGCATTTTCGCGACCCGGGCCTTACCCACAAAGCGGATATCCTGACGGAAAGCCGTGCGGCTGCTGCCGGCGGGGTTACTTCTATTATGGATATGCCCAACACCAATCCGCTGACCGTAACGCTGGATGCCCTGAATGCCAAGTTCGACCTGCTGAATGAGAAATGTATCGTCAACCACTCCTGCTATTTCGGCGCAACCAACGATAACTATACGGAATTTGACAAGCTGGACAAGCATCGCGTTTGCGGCATTAAGCTGTTTATGGGTTCCAGTACCGGTAATATGCTGGTGGACAAAATGAACAGCCTGCTGAAAATATTCAATGGTACGGATATGCTGATTGCCGCTCATTGCGAAGACCAGGAAACGATAAAAGCCAATATCGAGAAATACAGGCAAAAATACAAAGGAGCGGATGACATTCCTGTCAACGCCCATCCCGGTATCCGTTCCGTTCCGGCCTGTTACGCATCTTCCGAGCTGGCCGTCCGTCTGGCGAGAATTGCCGGAGCGCGCCTACATATTCTGCACGTATCCACGGCCAAAGAGCTGCAACTGTTCAGTGACGAGCCTCTGGAAGACAAGAATATCACATCCGAAGCATGCGTGGCGCATTTGCTCTTTACACTGGCGCACTATAACAGTCTGGGCGCACGCGTAAAATGTAATCCCGCCGTCAAACGGAAAACAGACCGGGAAGCTCTGCGGGCTGCCGTCAACTCAGGGCTGATTGACGTTATCGCCACCGACCACGCTCCTCATCTGTTGAGCGAGAAAGAAGGCGGAGCGCTGAAAGCGATGTCAGGTATGCCTATGATACAATTCTCTCTTGTCAGCATGTTAGGGCTGGTGGATGAAGGCGTTTTCTCACTGGAAACGGTTGTACAGAAAATGTGTCATGCGCCTGCCCGAATATATGGTATTTGCCAACGCGGATATATCCGTGAAGGCTATCAGGCGGACTTAGTGCTGGTACGCCCCGACTCTCCCTGGGAAGTTACCGCCGACAAGATTCTGAGCAAATGCGGCTGGAGCCCTTTAGAGGGACATACGTTCAACTGGAAAGTAGAAAAAACGTTTGCCAACGGACACCTTATTTATAACGACGATACGGTAGACGATTCTTATCGCGGTGAAGAGCTGAGATTCGATTATCCGTCGGCGGGAGCGTAATACATAACCGATTCAGAGAATAAATAAATGTTGAAATATTGAAATTTAATTTATATCAGTAGCAATGAATGTATATCAGTAACGATGAGTGTATATAGGTAACAATAATGTAACGTAACCTAAGGCTGAAAGCCTTTTTATCTTATAGCCCGGGGTAACACCCCGGGAATAAATGTTCCCGACATTCTGCGCCCTGAAAGGGCAAAAGATTAATCTGCAAATATATTGCCCTTACAGGGCGCAATGTTATTCATATTCACGTTCCCGGGGTGTTACCCCGGGCTATAAGATAAAAAGGCTTTCAGCCTTAGGTTACGTTACATTATTGTTACTTATATACACTCATTGTTACCGATACAAATTAAATCTAAACATTTACTTATTTACTTAACTTATTATATATACATTATCAACACTTATTATATATACATTATCCATTGTCAACCATCAATTATAAAATACATGAAGTAAGTCCCTACATCAACTGGATTTATTTTTTCCATGCCTGGGGCTTTCAACCCAAGTTTGCGGCAATAGCCGATATCCACGGTTGCGATTCCTGCCGTGCCATGTGGCTTGCGGCTTTTCCTCAAGAAGAGCGTGCCAAAGCCGCCGAAGCCATGCAACTGTTTAAGGAAGCCAACAGAGTACTCAACCGATTGGATGAGGTAATTACGGTGCAATGCATTTACAGGTTGTGCAGCGCCAATGCGGAAGGGGACAATCTCCTTATCGAGGATACAGTATTCCCTCTGCTCCGTCAGCAGACCCCTCACCCGGACGGAAGTCCTTTTCTCTGCCTGAGCGATTTCATACGGCCTCTCTCTTCCGGGGTGGCAGACACGATAGGCCTTTTCGCATCTTCCGTCAGTGCGGAAAGTGAAAACTACTACAAAGACGACCCTTACAAACATCTCCTCGTACAGACCCTGACAGACCGGCTTGCCGAAGCCGCGACAGAAAAGATGCACGAACATGTGCGCAAAGCGGTCTGGGGATATGCTCCCAACGAATCGCTTTCCATTCCGGACTTGCTGGCTGAGAAATATCAGGGTATCCGTCCGGCGGTAGGCTATCCTTCCCTACCCGACCAATCCGTAAACTTCATATTGGATGAACTGCTGGATATGAAACAGATAGGTATCACACTCACCGAAAACGGGGCCATGTATCCGCATGCTTCTGTATGTGGTCTTATGTTTTCACATCCCCGGTCACACTATTTCGCCGTAGGCAAGATTGGTGAAGACCAACTGGAAGATTATGCCCGCCGACGCGGTAAGCCGATTGATGAAATGCGAAAGTTTCTTGCAGCCAACCTGAAGAGTTAAGAGCCGGGAGTGTGATTTTCCGGTTTCCGTTACGACAAACAAATAAAAAGCGATTCGAGAAACAATACAATGGAAAATATAGAACAAGAGTTTATGTCCGTCATACGGGAATACGAGCGCGTCATCTATAAGGTGTGTTACCTGTACACCACTCCGAACGCGACTCTTAGCGACCTGTACCAGGAAGTAGTACTCAACATCTGGAAAGCTTTTCCTAAATTCAGAAAGGAATGTAAAGTCTCGACGTGGATTTACCGTATCGCCTTGAATACCTGTATCAGCTTCATACGGAAAGAAAAGAACATTCCGGAGATTGTAACCCTCACACAGGAAGCCGACCGCAGCGAAGAGGACGACGAGACGCAAGCCATGTTACGGCAACTCTACCGGATGATAAACCGGCTGGGGCAACTGGAAAAGTCTATCATCCTGCTTTATCTGGAAGAGAAGAGTTATGAGGAGATTTCCGAAATCACCGGACTGACCGTAACCAATGTGGCTACCAAACTCAACCGTATTAAAGACAAACTGAAAAAGATGAACAAGGAGGAATAATATATGGAACTGGACGAACTGAAAAAATCATGGAATGCATTGGATGCACAGTTGCAAAAGGAACCTATCGCCGATGAAAAACAAATAAAGGAACTGCTTGCGAGCTATAAAACAAATACCCGGCGCAGCCTGAGGCGGCTCGTTATCCTGCAACGCTTCTCGCTTGGAGTAGGTGCGGTGGGGCTGGCCGTCATCCTGCTGATATGGCTTTTGCTACCTACTTTCGGCTTCAATGAACACTTGCAAAACAAGACTGCCATATTTCTGGCTTTCATCACCGTCACCATCCTCGGCGGTATGTGGTGGGACCGTAAAACTTACCTTTGGAACAGGAATACCCGGGTGGATGAGATGTCCGTAGCCGAAGTAAGCCGGCGCATGGCCACGTTCCGTTACTGGACCCGCTACGAAGTGTGGGCAGTAGCTGTCTGGGCCGTTATCTTCACCGCACTGTTCTACTGGGTAATGGATTACTACACGATGCCTCTCATAGCGCAAGCCGCCATGCTGGGATTCTGCGTCATCTGGGACGTAATTCTTATTTATTTCATCTATAAAAAGGTTGTTTATAAGCATCTCGACAGTATTAAAAAGAATATAGAAGAACTCGAAGATATATGCACCGAATAACTCTTATACTCATTTTATTCCTGCTTCTGCCGGATATGTACATCTACCTGGTGTACATCGTAAAGAAAACGCGTAACATAGTCTGGCGCAGTACATATTGGCTTCCCACCGCTATGTTGGTGGCCATATACATGTATTATATCTATATGACAGGGGATAATGCCCTTTCACATCATCCGCAAGGCATCGGCAGGCTGGCAGTGGCCGTGATGCTGTTCGCCGTTCCGAAAACGGTGTTCATGCTTTGCTCGCTGCTGGGTATACTGATGCGGGGAATCAGCCGGCTCCTGTCGCTCGTCATTTTCCGCACGCCGTTCAGAAGCCCCCGCTCTCCTTTCGTCGCACACCGGCTTCCTTACACACTGCTCGGATTGATATTGGGGGTAATCAGTTTTGCCAATATTCTTTACGGAGCCATTGCGGGTATCACACGCTTTGAGGTAAAGGATGTCGAGTATCGCTCAGCCAACATACCCAAAGGCTTTGACGGTTATCGCATCCTTCAGCTGTCGGATATACATATAGGCAGCTGGCTGGGGAATCCAGAAGCTGTCCGGCATTTGGTAAAGCTGGTGAATGAGCAGAAAGCAGACCTTATTGTCTTTACCGGTGATTTGGTTAATCAGCAAAGCCACGAGCTGGACGGTTTCAAGGAGATACTTTCTCGGCTCCATGCTCCCGACGGAGTATATTCTATTCTCGGCAATCATGATTACGGGACTTACTACCGTTGGCGTAACCGAAAAGAGGAAGCGGCCAATTTGGAGTATTTAATAGAACAGCAAAAAGAGATGGGCTGGAAAATGCTGAATAACGAACATGACATTCTATATCATAAGGGCGACAGCATAGCATTGATAGGTGTCGAGAACGACGGGGAGCCGCCTTTCTCACAATTCGCCGATTTGCCCAAAGCCATGCAGGGCACGGAAGGTATGTTCCGTATCCTGCTCAGCCACAACCCTACGCACTGGCGACGTGAAGTCCTGCCGGGCTCGGATATAGAGTTAACCCTTTCCGGACATACGCATGCCATGCAGATGGAAATGTTCGAACATTCGTTAGCTTCTCTCATCTACCCGGAATGGGCGGGTATGTACTACGAAGGCAAACGAGCCTTGTATGTCAATGTCGGCATAGGATATGTGGGACTGCCTTTCCGCTTCGGTGCATGGCCCGAAATCACCGTTATAAAATTAGTTAGCGAGAATGAGTGACAAAATCTAAAAAAGGTCTATCTTTGTGGCAATAAAATCCAAAACCTATGAAGATACTCTATAATATTTATCAGATTTGCTTTGCACTGCCTATATTATTGGTGCTGACTATTCTTACCGCACTGGTCACAATTGTCGGTTCCTTATTGGGTGGCGCTCATTTCTGGGGATATTATCCGGGTAAAATATGGTCACAACTGATTTGTTATCTCCTGCTTATTCCGGTAAAAATAAACGGACGGGAGAAGCTCCATAAACGTACTTCTTATGTATTTGTCCCCAATCATCAGGGCTCTTTCGATATTTTCCTGATTTATGGCTTTCTGGGAAGAAACTTTAAATGGATGATGAAGAAAAGCCTGCGTAAGATTCCATTCGTGGGCAAGGCTTGCGAAAGCGCCGGGCATATTTTCGTAGACCGTTCCAGCCCCCGGAAAGTGCTGGCTACCATGCGTCAGGCAGAGGCTTCCTTAAAGAACGGAGTGTCATTAGTGGTATTCCCCGAAGGTGCACGCACATTCACCGGACATATGGGATACTTCAAGCGAGGGGCTTTCCAATTGGCAGACGAACTGCAACTGGCGGTAGTGCCTGTGACAATTGACGGTTCGTTCGAGATACTTCCCCGTACCGGCAAGTGGATACACCGTCACCGCATGATACTGACGATTCATGAACCGATTGCTCCTAAAGGACAAGGGACGGAGAATATCAAAGCGACTATGGCGGAAGCTTATACAGCGGTAGAAAGTGCATTGCCTGAACAGTATAAGGGGATGGTGAAGAATGAGGACCAGGACAGATAAATGGAGAAAATATTAATTACATAATCCTTATTAAGCATACTGTAAGGTCAATCCATATTAGTAGTTACTAACTTTTTGTTTTTTAAAACAGACTTTTTAGTGAAAAAGTTTATGTATTTTTCCTATTCTCATAAAAATACGTCATGCAGACTCTTCCAAATATAGTTAGAGCCTGCCTATATTTTTATATTTAATCACACTCCTATACTAAGTTTATTATTCTGATAACAATAATTGAATAAAAATCATCCCCCTGTAAACTATCCATCAATTTACATTAGGACTATTTGGCGTATACTTATGACTAATTATCATCTATTAATATTTACCGACAAAGGCCAAATTCATTGAAAACATATACTTTTGTTGCGCCAATTAATATTTTTAGAATTAAACAATAATTATATAGAATCAAAGAAAAAAAATTATGGCAAAGAAAAAATACGTAAAACCAAACCTACAAGTGGTAAAATGGGATTTGAATGAGGCTACATGTAAGACTATTTACGAAGCAAGTCCTCATATCATAATTACAGACGATTCAGGAAGTGCTACACGAATTGATCATCGGCAAAGTGCTACAGAAGGGTCTATTACATGGAATAATTGGCGTAATACCCCTCAATAATTCTAATTATAAGTAAGAATCATTAAAAGACAATGTTATGACAAAGTATATTATAGTTTTCGCATTATTGTTAGGAATGATATCCTGTACGGATGATAATGAGGGAACAACAAAAGAAACTTTTATTAAATCAGGATTATATACAGCAGATATTATTGTATCAACTGAAACAGGGGAAAAGGATGAAGTAAAAACTCGTGGATTTGATCCTGTAAGAGGAGAATTCACTAAAGACTATGACTCCGATTATATCTATATACATGCAACAAGTGATATGGATAAGGATAACCATAAAAGTATACAAATTCCTATAACAGAAGAGACTGAAACCGTTGGAACAACTACAATAAGATACCAAAAAATTCATTTAGAGATTGAAATATCAGACAATGGAAGTTATACTCTACGGAAATCAGAAGATGACCCAGAGGAGATTACACTATCTAGTGATGAAGTAGTTTTCTTTTCAAATCTATCAACCCCATATTGGGAAGCTGAAATCGGAGTACTAGAAACACCAATAAGTCACAGTCCAATATTATTGGAAAATGAAAAGAACAATATTGAACTCCTAAGAAGTTCAACAGGATATACAAAGGAAGATTTAATAAAGAAGCTTACAATAGGTACTCCTCAAATTGAAATGTCAAGATGTACTACAGGATTTAGAGTTTATATTATATTTACAAATACAGGAAAAACTGAATCACAAAATAATATCGTAGATAGAGATACTTGGCATAAAGAAATGAATGAGAAGTATTATCCTGAAGATTTTTATATTAAGTTATATATGGGACCTAATTTTTCTCATAAATATGACATGTATAGAGACACCTCTTTTGGTGATATACAAGATGGATATTATGTAACTCAAAATGGACAATATGTGAATTTTCAAGAGTGTGCATATGCGTATACTGGTGGTGACGGTGCAGTCTATTACTATCAAGGATACGGATATAAAACAGCAAATAACAAACATCTATTATCACCATTAGATAAAAGAACTCTTAATAAACAATTCAGTATTTATACTTTTGTTAAACTCAAGAATGCAACTGACAATAATAATCCAGACTTCGCAATAGATGATGAAAATTCTAAATATTTCCAAACTCCAATAGAAAACTTTGTTTTAGAACCCAATAAAATTCACTATATTATTCTAGCATTTAGCTACAAAGACTTAACAGCCTTCTTACCAAGTAAAACTGTAAAAACAAGAAACTATTGGGAAGGGCCAGAGAAAATAAATATAACCCCGGTAGAAGTTATTGTACAATAAATATATTAATGTAAATTAATAAAGGTAAGGAACCGTTGTAAATAGTTTCTTACCTTTATTAATTTATATCAATAATTAAGCGTAAATTCTCAATACTCAAAAAATTATTAGATGAAAGCAATCATAAAAAAAGATTTTCTTCTTCACAGTATTACCAATGAACAAATACTAATAGGAGCAGGAGAACAAATAAATTTTTCAAAAATGTTAATGCTTAATGATACCGCTGCGTGGATTATCACAGAGCTCCAAAAACGACCTACTACATTAGAAGAACTTGTCTTAAGGCTGACAGATATTTATGAAGTTACAAAGCAAAAAGCAAAAGTAGATATAGAAGAATTACTCTGCCAATTGGAACAGCAAGGAGTAATTACTATTGAAAAATGAAAATTCATGACCTAAAGCCAACCACTCGAAATGAGTATCAAGAAATCAGACTAATTCTTCGGTTTAATAATAAGGAAAGGCTGTATCCATTACTAATAATGGTTGCAGCCTTTCAATTTCCACAAGAATATTTACTATAAAATTCAACTAGCCATATATTACAGCCTCACCACCTTATCGCATTCCTCCGCCACTACCGGGTGATGCGTAATAAAGACAAACGTCTTCCCCCCACAATCCCGGCGTAAATTCCCTAACAGCAATCGCTCCGTTTCCGGGTCGAGTGCAGAAGTCGCTTCATCCAATAGCAGAATATGCCCCGGACGAAGCAGTGCACGGGCAATGGCAATACGCTGTGCCTGTCCCTCACTGAGTCCACCGCCTTGTTCGGTCAGCAGGGTATCTATCCCATCCGGAAGTGAGAACACAAAATCGGCCACTGCCGTACGTAAAGCATGGTTCATGTCTTCTTCCGTCGCTTCAGGATTGCCCATCAAAAGGTTTTCACGGATAGTGCCGCTAAACAGAGTATTTCCCTGGGGCACATAAGTAAAATTACAGCGCGTGGACGGAGAAACAAGGCAAGCTTCTTCCTGCAACGACTGCGGCTGCGCATACGAACACGATTGCAACTGCGAATGCGTGCGAAGCACAATGCTCCCCTCCTCCGGCAGTGCAAGAGCAAGCAACATACGCACCAAGGTCGTTTTCCCTCTGCCGGTTTCCCCCATTACAGCCGTACAGCTACCCGCCGGAAACTTACAGGAAAAATGGTTGAATACAGGTGACTCACCTTCCACATAGCGAAACGTTATATTATCGATTTCCACATCGGGAGTTTCAGCAAAGCGCATACTTTCCTCATCGCTTTCTTCCGGCAACCGTTCCAGCTCTTCCAATCGGTCTATGGCCGTAAATACCTGTGCAAAGGAAGGTATCAGCCGGGAAAGGTCCAGCACAGGACGCTGTACTTTCCCCACCAGCTGAAGAAAAGCGGCCATTGTACCGAAAGTTATAGCCCCCGTACTGAGACTGACACTACCCCACAGAAAAGCGGTAAGATACCCCCCAGAAAAAGCCAACGATACAAAAGAACGTGCGGCAAGCGAAAATCGTGTACGCCCCAAAACCTGATTGCGTAGCGTATCTTGCCATTCGTCCAGCTTACTGACACGGTTACCACTCTGCTCCAATGTCTTGATAACCGTCCTATGTTGCAAACTCTCCTGAATAACAGCCTGTATCAGGCTGTCACTTCTGCGAATTTTATGCGTATAGCGATGAATACGTTTCATATAATAACGGCTACCCAGCAGAAACAACGGAAAGACGGCTACCACAATCCACGGCAGAAACGGGTCTAAATAACAAAAGAATAAAAAGGCCGCCAGCAACTGCACTCCGGTCACCACCAGTGACGGAAAAGACCCGGTAAGCAATCCCACTACCGATGAAACATCCTGCTCCACACGATTCACAATATCTCCGGTATGGAACCGTTCCAGTTCATTCCAGCGGCTATGCAGCAGGCGGGTAAAAAGACGGTGTCTCAGCGTATTTCCCAGCTCAATCTGCATACGTATGCCCACCCAACTGTCAACAATATTACAAAGCAACTGCAATACAAGCAAAGCGACCAGCAACAGAGCCGCCCCCGACAAACTGCCCGTAACCGTCCCCGTAGCAATATCTATCACATATTTAGATACCCCGATAAAGGCCAGGGAAAACAATACGGACAATGCTCCCAGCGCACAACTCACCAAAACCGCCCAACGCTGTCCGGCAGAAACTCTCCACAAATAGCAGATTTTATCTTTCAGATTCTTCCCTGTAAGAGCAGGTATCAAGTCGTCTTTCATCACCCAATATTTATAATCGTCTATACAATGCCAGCAAATACCGGCGACAAGGCGCCAGCCTCACCCAACAATAAGAATACGTGCGCCACAACACACCGTCGGCAGCATACCTTTTGCCTTTCCGTATCACGGCAATCACCTTCCCTGCAACTTGTACAGGAGTTGTTTCCTCGGTTTGTCGCAGGTTGCCGTCACCTTGCAATATAAATTTATCATCCCTGCGGGCTATAATGCGATGCAATACAAACCGCCCTTCCATATCCTTTGCCAATACGGTAACTCCGGTTTGCAGCTCCTCAGGAACGAAACCACCCAAAGTAACATAGTCACGACCATCCGCCAAAAAAGGATTCATACTGTTTCCCCGCACAGGAATAGTCACCGAATGTCCTTGCTCAATCAGCCGTGCCACCTCCGGCAATATCACTTCATTATCAAAAACCTTTTTCATCCTCTGTACACATTCAGTTCTAAAAAAAGAGTATCCGTTGAAAAAAGAAGGCCGCCTCATTAAATCCTGAGGCGGCCCGCAAACAAACAAAACAAACAAGAAAGTCTTTTATGACTTTCCGTTCAGGCATTCCCGCTTCGCTAAGCAGGAATGCGAACTCGTCTCACGACGACATAGGACGTTATGTCTATCTACTTGTCAACCACATAGTGTATTTTAACTTTCACACAGCGATTCAATTTTGCATTCAGTCCCTGTGTACTCTTATCATTCACGGTGGCAATAGGATCGGTCAGTGTGTTGAGAGAGAAATTGCTTCCCACCACTTTCTTGAACCGCTCGTTTTCCTTCAGCCATTTGATAACCGAATAAGCACGGTTGTGAGCCAATGTCTTATTACGTTCCAAACCTACATTGGCAGCATCCTTACCCGTGTAGTTGTCCTGGCTGGTAGCCAATCCCTCAGCCTGTACGTGCAGTATTCTTCCCTCTTCAAAGATTCTCTTCAGAGCGCTCACGGCAGCGGAGTCGGCAAACTGTCCGGTATAACCTTCGTTACCCTCGATAGCTGCATATATATCGGCAAAGCTGAACAACTCGGCATCAGTATCCGGTTTCATGTTTTCTTTCACCAATCCGAGGCCGGCATGCGCATTCAAGCCATAAGAAGTGCTCTCTTTATAATTGTCTCCGCTCATCAGGCTTTGATTCTTGGTAGCATTATCCACACGATAGTACCAAGCCTTGTTCCCGCTGTATACAGGAGCATAGTAATATCCGTTTTTCTCTTTAAAGGCATTCATGTTTTCGGCATCCATATCCAGTGAAATAGGTGAGGAAGATATTTCATAACCGCGTGAAACACCTGCCATACCGGACGACTCACCGGCTTCATCCGTAGCCACATCCGTAGCCACATCCGTAGCCACATCCGTAGTACGCAATGTCGACAGCGAAGCGCCTGATGCCAAACGTGCAGCTACCGCATCATTGTCCTCGAACTTCTTCTGAGTGAAAATACCCGATGCCAAGTAATCGATGGAGTTCACCGCAGCATCAAACACTACCGGAGCATCATCCCGTCCTGAATAATTGTTCGGGAAAAACACATAAAATACCATTGACTTATATTCAGGACAATCGCTGATAATCTGATTGATGACGGGACGGGTAATATACACCGGTTTCGCACAAGGCGCACATCTCTCCCAACCGCGTTTCTTAAAGTAGTAAGTCATACCGATACGGATACCCGTATTACTGTCGAACCACTTGCTACCTTCGGCAACAGCCTTATTGGTCACACCATCAAAATTAGTCTGAAACAGGGTAGTATACAATTTCAGGTCTAAAGACAGATTTTTCTTTTTGGAGAAGAAACGGCTGTACTGCATTTCCAGGTGTCCGCTCCACTCATTACGTTGAGGACCGATATCTCTGTGATGCAAAGCACCGATACCCGCAGAAAAGATAAACTGGTTCATCAACTTGTCGGAATCGATACCTTCGTATCCGCAGAAAAGACGGGACAGGTTGAACATAACATTGGCATTCAAATCCCACCATTTGTTCTTCGTCTTCCAATAAGGAACACCGTCACTATTTATTAGAATCTGTCCGTATGTAAAGGGGGTCGGTTCTTTGCTATATCCGCGGGAGTTACCCATACCGAACTGAAGTTTCACACCGATGCCCGGAGTAAACCACTTACCCACACCCACATTAAAGTCGGGAGAAAGTTTTCCTGCAAAATCTTCTACCTTGCCATAGTCACCAAAGAAAGCATGGTAGCCCACACTTCCCAGTACAAACCAGTTATCCCAGAAACGGTTGGTCACCACACGATACTCATCATCGGTAGGCTGCGGATTTTCAATCATGTCGATGGAATCCTGCTCCACCGTTTGTGCGCCGATACTACCGCTCCAAAGCAGGGAGAAGAGCATCATGCAAAATGCTAATTTTTTCATTTTCTCTTAGTATTGATATATTAATTATTGTTATTTGTCTTTTCCGTCTAATAAGCGTTTTTTTCACCATGAACAATGTTGGCCACCGTTTTATAAATGATATATACATCCAGTCCGAAACTCCAATGCTCAATGTACCATATATCATTCTTGATGCGGTTTTCCATATCACTCAACTGCTTTGTCTCTCCACGAAAACCGGACACCTGGCTCCACCCCGTAATGCCGGGCTTCACAAAATGCCGCACCATGTATTTATTTATCAGTTGCGAATACTCTTCCGTATGCTTCAACATATGAGGGCGGGGCCCCACAATACTCATATCCCCCAACAACACATTGACAAATTGCGGCGTCTCGTCAAGGTTCGTCTTGCGCAGTATGCTTCCCCAACGCGTCACGCGGGCATCCCCTTTGGTGGCCTGCATCCGGTCGGCATCACTGTTCACTTTCATACTCCTGAACTTATAGCAATAAAACTCCTTGTCATTCAGTCCGTTCCTTTTCTGTTTAAAGAATACGGGCCCCGGCATGGTACACCACGTCACAATGGCCACCACTACATAAATAATAGGAAACAAAGTACATAGGAACACAAGCGAGAACACAATGTCAAACCCTCTTTTAAGCACCTTGTTGCCTAATTGGTTCAGCGGTTCCTGCCGCAGGCTCAGATAAGGCACAGTGCCTACCATATTAAGATACATCTGATTCTGCAAATAATTATGCACATCGGGTACACTGTAAAAATGTACCAGATTATTCTCGCAATAATTAATCATCGGCACAATGACATCCTTATGCTCCGAAGACAAGCAGCAGAAAAGACTGCGTATATAAGTACGTTTCTTCAGAAATCCGACGACCTCCTGCGGCTTGCCCAAATATGTACACTCCTCAGGAAAAGCCGGATTGGGCTGATAATCGAAATACCCCACAACTTTATATCCCGACCAAGGCTGTGCCGTCAATTCATAATACAATTGCAGATTATTCTCCGTACTGCCTATCAATACCACCGAATGCAGGTTATTACCTTTCAGACGGGAATTCTTGATGAAAAAACGCAAAAGCAATCTGAAAGACACGATACAGACAAACAGTACGATGATATAGCCCAAAAAGAAATAAGACCACACATCCATGTACCGCCCTATGGCAAGAATCGCCCCGGACAAAACGGCAAAGTAAAACACGTTAAGGAATACAAGCGTTACAATCTGATAGGCATACACCTTTCTTTTATACAGAATAACCGACCTCTTCATGCTGCACAGCACATAGCACAGCAACAAGGTCAGTATAATCTGAGCTTTCGGAGCGCTCAGTATTTTCTCCCAATGCGTACCTGCCAGAAAGAAGCAGAACAATTCAAAGATAACGCCACATAATAAAGTGTCTCCAATAATTACCGTAGCCTTTATCAGTTTACTATATGATTGTATTCTTACCATTCTTCGTTATCTGCTTGTTTCTTTTTATCAAGCTGCAAAAAAAGAGAAAAAACGGGTAAGCAAATAGACATTCGGTCACCAGTATGTGATAAATTGTCTATAAGGCAGCATTCACAGACTTCACCGAGCTGCCTTTCAGCCTTCTCCACACCATATAGAAAGGGAAACAACAAGCTTCGTCGGGCATCAGGCCAAACAGTAAGGAACAGCGTTTCAGCCAAAAGAATCCGTTCCCCATCACCCTGCCGGCAACTGTTCGTTTGTTCTCACTGCACTGCTCCCGCTCCATTTTCAACAGATAGCCGTCTCGCCAGATGATATTTCGCAATAACTGCATATTCCTGTCATGCAAAGGTCGTAGCGGAAACTCCCTGACGCCCTTGATATAGACATCGATAAAGCCGAAAAGCACCCTGCTGAACCTTATCATATTCAGCTCACGCAGTATCCCCACCAGTTTTTTCCTATCGAGCGAGGCATTGCGCAGCATCACCGCCACATCACACACCTGCTTCAACCCAATTCCGTAGGTCAGCACATGGCGGCGTAAATGGAGAATCAGACAGGCAAGATACAGCTCATACCCCTCTTTATCCGCATGCAACAGCTGCGTCAGCCTGTTATGCACCACCGGATTATACAGATATTCCCGCTGCCGATGGAATTCAACGAACACTCCCCTGTTCCGGAGCACAACATCTTCGTGCTCCACCCGATAAGGCAATTTCCACTTTTGCAGCACCTCTTCCAATCTCTCCCAGCCCGCATGCACTACAATATCCAAATCGCCATAGCTGCGATACATCGGCCTATTGTACCAATGCGCCACCGACGGCCCTTTAAAGACCTCCGCCTCTATGCCTGCCTCTTCCAGACTTTCCAGCCAGAAAGAGCCCTCATTGGCTATGCGGCTGTTCATCCGTTCCATATATATCAACTGTGCAATCCACTGCCCCCACAACTCTCCGTCCGGACGCACGCCACAATGCGCGATGCCGTCCGTCACAATGCCCGACACTGCCTGCCGATGCCCCATATCGTATATCCGGCACCAATCATCCCGTGTCAGTCCGGTCATGTCATATCCGGGTTCATCCGGCTCCTCTCCCCACAATCCCAGTCTCAGAAAATGGAAGAAAAGTTCCTCATCACGCACCATATTTTCCATATCTCTGGTATTTACCTTCCCGCACCAATCCGTTTAATCCTTGCTCCGATAAACTGCGGCACTTTCCAGCTCATCTTCATCAGCTTTGCAGGTACTCCCGGAAAACCGTGCGCCCTGTATATGCCTACATCTTCCTTCCACATCTGCTTCCGTCTGGCGCTATCGGTGGACAAACCACCCATACGCATCCTCACGATGTACTTGTTCAGATACTCCACACGCAAATCCGCCTCATACAGATATCGCACCAGCAAGTCCGTGTCCGCCGCTATTTTATAGTTCTCGTTATACAATCCCCACCTGCCCATCACCTCGCGCCGGATGTACACCGTAGGATGCAACGGCAGCCAGCCGCATTTCACTTTCCATTTCCGATAGTTCCCGCTAATCCAGTCGCGCACGGGCCTGTCCGTGTGCTCAAAATCCACGAACAATCCGTTGCCATATACCAGTTCGGCCCCTGTTTCACTGAATTTTCGCACAATATCCGAAATGACATGCCTGTCGAACAGAAAATCATCCGAGTGCAACAGCCCTATAATATCTCCGGTTGCGGCCTGCACTCCTTTATTGATGCCTTCGTACATACCTTTATCGGGCTCTGAAATAATTTTGGCAATCCGGTCCTTATATCGGTTTATCACCTGCAAAGAGCCGTCTTTGCTTGCTCCGTCCACAACGATATACTCTATATCCAGATAGTCTTGCGACAACACACTTTCTATGGCCTGCCCTATGGTCGCCTCTCTGTTAAAGCAGGAAGTTATAATGGATACTTTCATTTAATAATAAAACAACGCGCTCCTTTACACATTATTAAAAAACACTGGTTTATATCTACGCTAATCCTTTTTTTACCTTATAGTAAATGCGGGTACTCATAGAGGCCATTTTGCATACCTCATTTAGCAACGAAATAATTTTATATGAAAGAACTTTAACTCAGCCTTTTCAAAAGCTATCCGGATACCGTACCGGACACTATCACCCTACAAGGTATAGTCAATCAGATTCAGAACGACCCGTCCGTACGCGACCATACAGAGAAATACCGTTACCATGAGCAAGGAAGCCTGTCTGCAGCTGCCCACAAAAAGTGCCCATGTCCTTGCTTTGCCGTTGCCGTCACTTTTGCGGGCGACAAGCAGCAAGCCCATATCCAAAGCTGGACTTCTTTGGGCATTGTCGACATAGACAACGTACGGACGTACTCTGAAAAAAGAGGGCATTACCTACGAAGCCCATCACCGTAATGAGTACATCATGCGAATGGAATATCTGCTCAACACCTACGGCATCCCCTGCAGGAAACCGAGGAATGGGCTGCCCGACAGTTTGCCGACTATGACGGCGATGCGGCAGGCATCATCCGCTCATGCTACAGGCACACCGACAAGCACAACACACGCCCGCTGACAAGAAACTGCTCCGCCTCATCCGAAGAAGAGGGATACGCCTATGTAGCAGAAATAGAAAAGTTTCTGGTCTCACAGGCACTTTTCCGGCAGAATATCATCACACAGCAATGCGAAGTGGCCTTCAAAACTACTGACAACTTTCCCGGCAAGCCTGCATATACCTCGCTCACCGACCGAGACGTCAACACACTGTGGAGCCGCATGAACAAAGAAATCAGCCGTGTCCGTCTGAACGATATTTATAATGTGCTGCACTCCGAATATGTGCTTCAGTTCAATCCGTTCCGGGAACTTCTGTTCAACCTGAAGTCATGGGACGGCATAACCAACTACATTGGAGAACTGGCCGACACCGTCCGAGTCAAAGGAGATCAGCAGCGCTTCAAGCACTATTTTCGGAAATGGTTTGTCAATATTCTCCCGACCTTATTCGAGGAGCATTCTGTCAATCATGAGATACTGGTGCTCATCGGTCCGCAAGGCAGCTACAAAACCACTTGGTTCAACCATCTGCTGCCGCCGAACTGCAACGTTATTTCTATACCAAGATAAACAGCGGCCGCATCACCAAAGACGACCAGTTCACACTGACCGAATTCGTGTTAATCTACTTGGAAGAAATCGACGTACTAAATGAGCATAACCGGAATTTTGAGACTCCCAACCTAGAGAAAGAGCTGATATTAACCCATTTCCGCTAGCCGCTGCTCGGAGAAAATGGAATTTCATCACTACAGCCCATATCCTGAACCGTATCAACGCCCTTATCAAGCATCCGCTCAGCTCCACTAAATAGGCATCATCATGAAGCAACTGGGGTTTGAGAACATCCGTTGCGGCGGTCAGCGAGGATACAGAACTGTGGAATACAATGCCGAAGAAATCTATCGCAATCAATGAGCTGCCGCCCGCTACGGCAGCGATTCTTCAACCGCAGCTGAACAACCGTAACAAATGACACCTTAACACCTTTGACACTTACTTTTTAAAGTCACACGCAGAATTTATATATAAAATCCGTTTCACCATCATGCATTTATTAACAAACCATTATATCTAAAACTTACATATATAAGTGTCAAAGGTGTCAAGGTAACAAAATCGAGACTACTTTCACTGCCTGTCGAGACTACCCTCAGAGCCCTGCGAGAATAGTCTTATCTGTTCACGAGACTACTAATGCAGGTCCCCGCTTCAAGGCTTGCCTAAATGTGCAAAAATCAGCTCTACCTGCCATGAAGTAAATACATGCTGACGGGAGTAATATCCTGCACTTTGTAAAGCCTCGCTGAGTGCCTTGTTCAGTTTAATCCAGCGCGCCAAGCGGTTCAGCGCCAATGTCGGCGCTATATCGGGAGCATAGGCCCGCGCCAGTTCCTGCTTGGAATAAGGTTTGATTTCCCAATATTTCTCTAAAGCCGTTCTCTCTGTATCCATAGTTATTTTCATGCCCATAACTTTTTGATTTTTAGAGTATAAAGTTACAAAAACATTCTTACACAACCATCACTTTCCGTCCTTGTTTTTCATCTTATTTCCTATCTGCCACGCTCTTTCCACCATATGCATTTTCGCACTTACCGCAGGTTGTATCTTTGCTTCGTAACCAATTAATAATTTATTTTATGGCATTAAATTACAGTATTTCCATGCTTTCCAACCCCATGAAACCAGGTGAAGCTAAAAAAGCTTATGCAAAGGCACAAATCAGTCAGGAGCTGACACTGAAAGAGCTGAGCCGCCTCGTGGCCGGTCAAACCACCGTGAGCCGCGCCAATGTATCTGCCGTGCTGATTGCTACCGTGGACAACATGATAGACAGTCTGCGTACAGGAGAACAGGTGGATTTCGGAGAACTGGGAAAGCTCCGTCTTCAAATCACCAGCCGCGGAGCTGAAACAGCCGAGAAATTCACTGCAGCCAACATCCTGAGGTCAATATTCAGTTTGTGCCCGGTGAAGATTTAAGAAACATCTTTGCAGGTATGGGCTTCACCCCTGTGCCGACACGTGCGGCAACCCGTGCCGTACTCAAAGTCCAAAAGGCCGGGGAAACACTTGAAATTCACTCCAATCAAACAATCATATAAATTCCATAAGCCTATAACTCCCAACGCCGTAATCGGTACATTCAGCCATTGCCAAACCACACATCATAATTTAATTCCGCTATAAAAAGACCAAGGAATAAGAATAAGATAATTGTTGATTTATGCTTTTTCAAATCAATAAGAGACGCATCTCCTGACATAAACCAAAATGCAGCAGAAACAGGAACATATTGTCTGATTTCTGTTAAGGTTAGTAAAAATAAGCACCCAACAATCAATCCCTTATGTATATGCTTACTCAGATAATACAAAATAGGAAAAATACAAACGAACAGAATCAAATCCCGCAAAAACCAAAGGTGAAAAGCATAAGGAGAAGTTCCGTCTTTTACTTTATAAAAAAGAAAACATAGAATATCTGCTACCAATTGTTGTAGTTGTCCTGAGAAAGAAGCACTATGGACAAATTGTTTGGTTCCAGGAACAATTTCTAAAGGCAGATAAAATAATGGGAAGAACAAGCATGCTACCACATAAGGAATTAAAATAGTATGCACCCTTTTTCGCATCTTATGATAAACATCATTGATACTCTCCACATTCAAAAAGAACAAATAACCGGATATTATAAAAACATAGGCACTACACACCGTCCTATTCGCCCTGATATAATATCTTGCAGCAAGAAATTGAATTGCATTCCTGCTATTTCATGGGGATAATCATGGAAACCGGAATGAATATATAAGACTAAGATTATAGAAAAGAAAGACACTACTTTTATCTTTTCACTGAAATATTGATTCACAAATGAGAGATTTAATCTTTTAGATATATGGCGTATTTTAAACTGTAATATCAATTCTTCTTTTCCTAACTAAAACTGCCGGATTACCTTGATAAATTCCATCTACCTCAGTACTTTTTGTTATCACACTTCCTACTGTAGCTATTGAATTGACATGCATTGTAACACCAGGGCAAACCACAACTTCAGCTCCTACCCACACACCTTCTTCTATCACAATTGGCGCATTGCGATAAGGCATAGAAGACACAGAATAATCATGATTTCCCGTTAGTAGTAATGCTCCTTGCGAGATACAGACGTTACTGCCTATGGTTACATAATCCAAGTTATCAATCCAAGAGTTTTCACCCAACCAGACATTATCACCTATAATCAGTTTCCAAGGAAATTTTATTATCACATTATTTTTTATAATTAATCCTTTTCCGATTTTAGCACCAAAAGCACGAAGTAATGCAACCTTTATCCCCATAAAAGGATTCCATGAGGCTCTTACCAATAAGGCATTCACGAAATACCATACCGTGATTTTCAACTTACCGGCCCCTTTGTCAAAATCTCCTGCTGTAAAAGCTTGCAAATTTACCCGATTCATTTACTTATCATTTTGTTATATAGTGCTACAAATTCCTCCGCAATCTTATGTTCAGAATAACGACTTTCCACCAACCGGCGCCCATTACGTCCCATAAATTCCAAATCTTCTTCTTTCAATGCCAAGAATTCTCTCAATGCCTGCACAGTGCCTTCCATACCAATTTCAGTCCACCAACCGCAATGTTCACTCTCCAATTCACTCCATGGCGTACCTTTGGTCGTAATTACCGGTGTGCCACAAGCCAATGCTTCCGCTACTACAATTCCAAAATTTTCACTATGTGTAGGCAAAATAAATAAATCTGCCTGTTGAAACAGCTCCCACTTTCGATTACCATATATCCCCCCCTCAAAGTGAATTATATCATTCACTCCAAGACGAGTAGCTAAAAAACGTAACTCATTGATATAATTCTTCTCACCTTCACCAGCAATACGCACCACATATCCCTGCATTTCAGTCTTCAGAGAAGCTACTGCCTCTATCAAGAAATTTATACCTTTCTTAACATGTACACGACTTAAAAAAAGAAGCTCTTTATTGCATTTCCAAGTAGATTTCATCTTGATATCTTCCACATCCAATCCATTGGCTATTACTGCAATTTTATCATTGTACCCCAATTTCAGAAGATTATCTTTCTCACTTTCCGCTGTAGCATGCAGATAATCTACACATTTTATAGCACGCTTTTGATAGAGTAACAAAGCTGGAAGCTTTCGTGTCCAATAGTGACGTTTTAGTATCCAAGGTTCTAACATACCATGCGGTGTCAATACCACCTTATATCCTAATTGCTGTGCCCATTTTTGCAGTAATGCACAACTTGGTGTCCAACAACCGTTTATATGTACTACGTTAGGATGTAATTTTAACAGAAGATTATACCACTCATTTTTCATGACTGATAATTGTTTCCAGGATGGCAAATAATAGGTAGTACAATATTCCATAGGAAGTTCATTATCACTACTATGACTTACCACATACAAATCCACTAATCGTCCTAATTCTTTAGTCAATAACTGCATATACATTGCAGTTCCTCCCCAAGTTCTATCCATACTAGGAATATAATGTATTACTTTCATGTAAATCAATGATTAATCTATAAGGTATAAAATGATTTATTTCTTCTACAAGAAATTTACTACATGTTTATTCACAATATGTCTAAGTGTTCATTTTGGACGTATTGTATAAAAAACACTGCTTATACAGTTACTACGTCTTTTTTGGACACTTACTTTTCATTTTACTATCTTTTGTTTATATACTGGAGATACTATGCACTAACAGCCTTCGGTTAATGATATTTCAGCTCTCCAACCCACAAGCGGCATATTGGCGGCTATAGGTGCCACTGCATACATGGTATCCCGTTCTCTATAAGGCCGCCCTCCCCAATTAATATTACACTTCTTCCCATATTTTATTTCTATCTTGGAAACTAACTCTCTAATACTAGTTCCCCTGCCAGTACCCAAATGAAAATCTGTTCCATTTTCAAGTACATAGAAACGCTCTCTATGAAGAAGGATATGAGTGAAGAAGCCCGCAATATCATTTACATGGATAAAGTCTAGCACCTGCTCACCCGTAGTCATATCTACAGGCTCCGCAGCGTCTATCGATTCTTTGATATAATCCATCAAACGCTTTACGGTCATTTTACCCCCGTAAACAGAATATGGTATGGCAGTAATGTACTTGTAGCCACACAAATTTGAATAGTAATCTACAAAACTGCGGAAAGCTGTTTTGGATGCTGTATATAAATATGCTGCATCATACTTTCCATTACCATATCTGAATTCGGCAAACGAACCTGTATTGACAAAAAGCTTCATAGCATCGCAACGAGATAGTGCATCAAGCAACAGCACACCAAATTCTATGTTCGCTTTTATCATGGGAGCAATAATATCAGTATCATTACGTGCAGAAGTAACTGTAGCCAGATGCATCGTTATTTCCGGATTAAAAGCTTCAACAGCTTTAAAATCATTGATTCCCACATGACGAAAGTTGACATAATCAGCGGATGGATATTTTTCCATCGCTTCATCAACATTTAGATTCATTGTCAAGAATTCATCATTGGGGCAATTTGCTTTCAACATTGGCATTAGGTTCTGCCCTACAAATCCGGTTATGCCGGTTAATACAACTCTCATACATTAAAGTTATATGGTATTTCACTTAACTCTTTTCTATCAGCTTCATCCGGATTGTGAAGTTCCGGAATAAAATCCATAAGCATGCTTGTTTGATTGGTATCAACACCAGCAAATGCCATCCATAGCCCAGAAGCAACGGTCAATCTTTGATAGTTATCCCGAGGAGACAAAACAATCTCCTGGAATTGCCCTCTAGTAATACTCCCTTCTCTATCATCATAGATTACAAACTTCACGACACCAACAAGAACAACGAGATTGAGTACATATCTATTATGACGCTTCCAACCTTTTACCTGATGAGATTTGATTTGTGTAAGGTATGCCTCACCAAATCCATAAAAGCCTTCATCCGACGCTTTAAATGCATGCCAAAGGTCACCCTTCGGAACAGTAATCTGCTTCAAAGGGTGAAGATAAACCCCTTCTATCATAATGCCCAAACGAGTTTCTCTTTAACAGCTTCTTCCATATAATATCCAATTTGCTCTACTGTAAGCCTAAACATATTTTGATTCTTCTCAATATAGAAGGCTTTATACCAATCGGCGATGATGCTTACACATTGTTCGTAATGCAAAGTTGAGTGCCAATCCAAGTAAGCCAGGGCCTTATCACAGTTCAACTTCAGTAAAGAAGCTTCCTTAAAAGGAATATTGCCGGTTATCTTGGCAGCTTTATCTTTGTCCAGCCCCCATCTTTCAGCCAAGTTACGGGTCAATTCAAATACGGTTTTGGTTTGCTCCGCACGTGGACCGAAGTTATATGCTTCTCCATTTTCACATTTGCCTTCATAAAGATACCAACCCAAGTTTAAATAGCCGGACAATGGCTCCAAGACATGCTGCCACGGACGTGTTGACTTGGGACAACGAATTTCTACAGTTTCACCCTGCGAGAATGCTTTCACACAATCTACGATGATACGGTCTTTAGCCCAATCACCACCACCAATTACGTTGCCAGCACGCCCTACACCCAACTTAATGTTAGGCATGGCGGCAATAAACGATTTCCAGTAACTTTTGATAACAAGTTCGGCTGCTCCTTTTGACCCTGAATATACATCTTTGCCTCCTACTGCATCACTCTCTCTGTATCCCCAAATCCATTCTACATTATCATACGCCTTGTCACTTGTGATAAGCACGCAAGTGCAATCCCAGGTAATGTTACGAATAGCTTCCAAAACAGAAGCCGTACCTACGACATTGGTAGTAATCGTATCAAATGGTTCTTTGTAGCTTGTAGAAACAATAGCTTGTGCAGCTAAATGAAAAATCATATCAGGTTTTACCTCTTGGATACAATCATTCATTTCTTCTTTATTTCTGATGTCACCGTATCTATTATGGA
>ULWJ01008475.1_pt1 | contig 24430 bp, 23 predicted proteins | sample 1960221 | NCBI WGS metagenome assembly ULWJ01 (sample SAMEA4835809, study PRJEB28245) | human gut metagenome | biome: gut microbiome; material: fecal sample | place: Denmark | collected 2008 | reverse complement strand
CGTCGTGCTATGGCCGTTGCCAGTGAACAAGAAATGAAAGCAAAAGCACAAGAGGCGCGTGCTAAAGTTATCGAAGCCGAGGCTGAAGTACCTAAGGCTATGGCAGAAGCATTCCGTAGTGGTAATCTGGGTATAATGGATTATTACCGGATGAAAAACATTGAGGCCGACACTTCAATGCGCGAGAACATTGCCAAGCCGACAACCGGTACATCCAACCAGCCATTGAGCAAATAACCCGGTAAAGCAGCCGATATAAACGTCGGAACCGGTGAACAGAAATCGGTTACCGGCGTTTTCTCTTTATAAACGAACTTATAATACCCCGTAACATGAAAAAGTATTTTGCATCTTCCGAACTTATTATCAATGAAGACGGTTCCGTTTTTCATTTACACGTAAAGCCTGAATGGCTGGCAGATAAAGTAATCCTCGTAGGCGACCCCGGCCGGGTAGCATTGGTCGCTTCCCATTTTGAGACTAAAGAATGTGAAGTAGAAAGCCGCGAATTTAAGACGATTACAGGTACTTACAAAGGTAAACGTATCACTGTTGTTTCTACCGGTATCGGTTGTGATAACATTGATATTGTTATGAATGAGTTGGATGCCCTTGCCAACATCGACTTTCAGACGAGAGAGGAAAAGCCTCAGCTACGCCAATTGGAATTGGTTCGTATCGGTACGTGCGGCGGTCTGCAGCCTTACACTCCCGTAGGAACTTTTGTCTGCTCTGCCAAATCCATCGGTTTCGACGGCTTACTGAACTTCTATGCCGGACGTAATACTGTTTGTGATTTGCCTTTCGAACGTGCTTTCCTTAATCACATGGGATGGTCGGGAAATATGTGTGCTTCTGCTCCTTACGTAATTGATGCAGATACAGAATTGATAGATCGTATAGCCGAAGATGATATGGTACGAGGCGTCACTATTGCCGCCGGAGGATTCTTCGGCCCGCAAGGGCGGGAACTGCGTGTCCCCCTGGCAGACCCACATCAAAATGATAAAATTGAGAAATTCGAATACAACGGTTATAGGATTACTAATTTTGAAATGGAAAGTTCAGCATTAGCCGGTTTAAGCCGTTTAATGGGGCACAAAGCTATGACCGTTTGCATGGTAATTGCCAACCGCTTAATTAAAGAAGCCAATACCGGATATAAGAATACAATAGACCAGCTTATTCTTAAAGTACTCGAACGTATTTAAGTATCTTATAACAAAGTCTTAATCATTTCTATCAGATAGTACAATGAATAAGACTTTGTTATATTTATTACATCCTGCATGATATGCCTGCTGTTGTTTTGCATGCGTGGGCGTCTTGTCACAGTAGCAGCAGGCATAGCTATGGAGGGCTATTATTTGTATACTATTTGTTGGGGATGGTTTCAGATTAGCCAATACTAAATCAGAGGGAAGCATAAAGATTATATTTACATTTTCTCGTTATTCTTTACCCATAGCTACTCACATTTTTTACAGCAAGACATCTATTTGTAATACTGCGATTTCTGATTCATCTGGTGCTAAGTTCTTCTACTCTACCATTACGTATTTCCTTCAAATAATCCTTCCCAATGTAATACGTCCTTTTTGAAGTATTTTTAATAGCATTAAACATTAAATTAAGAGAAACCACTATCTTTGCCAAATAAAATAAACTGGAAATAATGAACCAAGATACTATTTGCGCCATAGCGACCGCCCAAGGAGGGGCTATTGGATGTATTCGTGTTTCCGGACCGGAAGCTATTGAGATCACATCTCGCATTTTTATCCCCGCCGCTACCAATAAAAAATTAGAGAACGGCAAACCCTATACACTTACTTTTGGGCGCATTTATGACGGTCCTGAAATTATAGATGAAGTACTTGTCAGTTTATTTCGCGCACCTCACTCCTATACCGGTGAAAATAGCACAGAAATCACTTGCCATGGTTCAGCCTATATTCTTCAAAAAGTATTACAACTACTTATCAAGAGCGGTTGTCGTATGGCCACCCCGGGTGAGTATACTCAACGTGCGTTCCTAAATGGGAAAATGGACTTAAGTCAGGCTGAGGCAGTTGCCGATCTAATCGCCTCGTCTTCTGCAGCGACCCATCGTCTTGCCATGAGCCAAATGCGGGGCGGTTTCAGTAAAGAACTTACTGCTTTACGCGATCAATTGCTTCATTTTACCTCACTTATCGAATTGGAATTAGACTTTAGTGATCATGAGGAGCTGGAATTTGCCGACCGTTCCGAGCTTTGCCAACTAGCGAATAACATTGAAAAAGTCATAGCTCGTTTGGTAAATTCATTCAGTGTAGGTAATGCCATTAAAAACGGTGTTCCTGTAGCTATCGTTGGTGAAACGAATGCAGGAAAATCTACGTTACTCAATGTCTTGCTTAATGAAGAGAAAGCTATTGTTAGTGATATTCATGGTACTACACGAGATATCATCGAAGATACTGTTAATATAGGTGGAATCACTTTCAGATTTATTGATACGGCAGGTATCCGTGAAACCAACGATACGATTGAAAGTATCGGTATTGAACGTACCTTCCAAAAATTAGATCAAGCAGAAATCGTTCTTTGGATAATTGACGCTACGGATGCCCAAACTCAAGTTACCCAATTAGCCGGTCAACTTCTTCCTCGTTGTGAAAGAAAGCAGCTTATCCTCGTTTACAACAAAGCCGATTTGGTGGATAATATACAAAATAGTATTCCTAATGATTTTCCTGACAATATAAAATCAATCATCCTATCCGCAAAAAATAGAGAACATATTGAAGAACTTCAACAAATGTTGATAACATCTGCTCATCTTCCTACTGTTACTCAAAATGATGTTATAGTTACCAATGTTCGCCATTATGAAGCGTTAAACAATGCATTGGAATCTATCCACCGAGTGCAGAAAGGTTTGGCGAATAATATTTCTGGGGATTTCGTATCACAAGATATTCGGGAATGTATTTTCCATTTGAGTGATATTGCAGGAGAAGTAACGAATGATATGGTATTACAGAATATATTTCAGCACTTCTGCATCGGCAAGTGATGGCTTGGAAACAGCCATAAGCAACCATAACCATTTAGAATAAAGTCGCTGAAATACAGCGACTTTTCTGTTTTAACACTTTCCAGTTCGTATTTGGAGATAACGGATTTTATCCATATTTTTCTATCATATTTCTACCGCGACGGAAATTCACGGTTAGCCCGAATGTCACAGTGACGCATTAGTTGACGTGTGTTGACAATGGTTTACATGTGTTGACAAAATTCGGGAGAAATAAGGCGAAATTAGCCCCAATGTAAACAAGGAAAATATGGAAGTAAGAAAGATTTGTCAATGGTGTGGGAAGCCATTTATAGCTCAAAAGACAACGACCTGCTATTGTAGCCATCAGTGTTCCAATCTTGGCTACAAAGAACGCATTCGGGAACGTAAGCGACAGTTGAAACGATCGCAAGAATTACTGCAACCTCGACAAGCTGCCGAGGGACAGGATTTCTTCTCTTTTGCCCAAGCTGCAAAACTTATGGGCGTAACTCGGCAATACATTTATAAGTTGGTAAAGGAATCTAAACTTCGTGCTTCAAGAATCAGTGGTAAGAAGTCGCTAATCCGTCGTGCGGATATTGAGTTGATGATGAAAACCAAACCTTATGAACGTATCATGCCCAAAGAAGATTTCGCCATCTCCGATTATTATACTGCCGAAGAGATTGCAGAAAAATACAAGGTCAACGCCAAATGGGTATGGACTTATACACGGCAACACAAAGTGCCAAAGGTGAGAATACGCCAGTTCAACTATTACAGCAAGAAGCATATCGATGCTGCCTTTGCCAAATACGAGGTGGATTCCGACCTAACTGAGTGGTACACGCCGGAAGAAATTCAAGAGAAGTACGGCATGACACGTGTTGCCATCCGCTCCCAAGTGTACCGGAATAATATTCCATCCAAGAAAGAGCACGGACAGATATTCTACTCAAAGCTTCACTTCGACCTCTCAAAGAGTTCCGAACAGGAGAGCAAGGCGGAATATTACACTGTCAAGGAGGCGATGGAAAAATTCAAGCTGTCCCGTGACTCGGCTTACGGCATTCTGCAATTCCATCAGATAAACCGTGAGAAGAACGGACGGTTCGTCAGATTCTTGAAAGTAGAATTTGACCGGGTGATGGGTGTCCGTAAATAGCCCTATTTATGACTATCCGTAAATTATTTCAAAATTAATCTCAACTGAAAATCATCTGCATAACTACATGATAGAGTTTTGCCAGCGAATTAGTAATAATCAAAAATATACCACTATGCATGAATGCAAAACAGTAACATTAAGGACACGTCCGCTAAAAGGTAGGATGTTGTCTTTTTATCTGGATTATTATCCGGGGTATCGAGACAAGGAAACGATGAAAGTTATCCGCCATGAATCGCTTGGCATATATATCTATGCCAATCCGAGAAACAAGCGTGAACAGAATTTCAACGAAGCGATGACCGAGAAAGCCGAAGCTATCCGCTGCCGCCGATTTGAATCTGTCGTTAATGAACGGTATGATTTCTTCGACAAGTACAAACTCAAAGCGGATTTCTTGGAATACTACCGCAAGCAACTCCGCAAACACGACCAGAAATGGGAGTTCGTCTATCTCCATTTCAGCAACTTCGTACATGGCAAATGTACCTTTGAGGAGATTGATATTGACCTATGTAACAAATTTCGGGAATACCTGCTGAGTGCCAAGAAGCTAAGGCGAAACGGACGTATCACACGAAACTCCGCATCGGGATATTGGTCTACGTTCAGGGGATTCTTGAAAATACTCTATCGCAATGGGATGATAAAGACCAATGTCAATGACTTCTTGGAAAAGATTGAGACAGAAGACACCATGAAAGAGGCCCTGTCCATCGAAGAGTTATACCAGTTGGCAGAAACGCCGTGTAAAAAGCCTATTGTGAAAATCGCATCGCTGTTTTCTTGCATGACCAGCTTACGCATCAGTGATATTCTCGCCCTATGTTGGGAAGACATCGTGGACTATTCTGCCGGAGGAAAATGCGTACATATCATTACGCAGAAGAACAAAACGGAAGACATCATTCCCATCAGCGAGGAAGCGTTAGGGCTGATAGGATACAGTTCCGAGAAGAAAGGTCTGGTGTTCAAGGGGCTTATGCGCAGTTGGACACAAGCACCCATGAAAGAGTGGATTCGTTCTGCCGGAATAACCAAGAACATAACATTCCATTCATATCGGAGAACATTCGCAACCCTTCAGGGGGCTGCCGGTACAGATGTCCGTACCATACAAAGTATAATGGCGCATAAAAGCATCACCACCACGATGCGCTACATGAAAGTCGTGGACAGCAACAAGCGTGAAGCCAGCAATAAAATCACTTTGATAAGGAAAGGCTGACAACGGTTTTTGCCCCCATTTATACGGATATAGTATGATTTTTCGCCGAAAATCATACTATATCCGTTATTTTTTATCAAAATTGAACGATTTATCATCACCAATTGTAAGTGTCTGGAATACGGCACATAACTTTGCCGCATAATCATTCCAAACATTTACAGTATATGACAAATAAAACTCAAATTCGTACTCAGAGGATAAGTTTCATTCTTGCATTGCTGGTAGTTACCTACGCAACGATAAGCACTTATCTTTACGTTTGCCACGGAATCAGCATAACAAAGGTAATGGTTCCCATCATACTCGGATTAGGGACAATAATTATATCATGCGGCTTGTTACAACGTTCTTTCTATGAATGGCTGACAAAGAGTCCAATCAAATTTTCTTTTGCCCGGCAATCTACAATTGTTCTTGAAGCAGCTACCGAAACAAAAGCCGGTTGTACAAATGAAATTCAAGCCATTGAACAGCCGTCGGTTTTAGACAATTACGATGCGATGTTGGAGAACGTCAAAAAAAAGGAGGCCGAAAGGCAGGTAAAAATCATGGATGCCATTCGGGAATATGTGACAATCAAAACCGCCCCTTATCTCTCCAAAGAGGCTATTGCCACACTGATTGCCAATATTGAATATATGGCTTGCAACCACCCCGATTTATATAAGCCGATTCGCTCCAATATAAACAATCCGCTGAGGTCGCCGGGGCTTCGCCATCTGGCATGGAATGTCGGAGAACGCTTGAATGTGCCTTTGGTAAAAAGAGCGGAATTCATAAAGGCTTCGTTTCCACATGAACTCGTAAATGCCACTACAGAATACCTCAGGCTTAATTTACGAGACACTGTTACAAGCCAAATTCCCATTGATGTACCCGACAAGGGAGATTTTCGCTTCCATCTGGATACAGACAATGATGACTCACAATAAAAACGTATGCAGACGAAATAATTAATCTGGTCTGTATTGTTCTGCAAGATTTCATTGAGTTGGTTCGCAGCATGTTGAACGATTAAAAGAGTTTTAATATGGAAAAAGACCAACTGACTTTCAATGACCTGCCGACTGTGGTAGGAGAACTGTGCGACCGAATCGCAAGTATGGAAAATCTTCTGACGGAGAAACTTTCCCGTCAGAACGAAGTCAAAGAGAATACGCACGTTCCGATGACCGTGCAGGAGGCTTGCGCTTATCTGAAAATGCCGTTATCGACCTTTTACTACAAGGTAAAAAAGGACGACATTCCGGTTATAAAGCAAGGCAAGCATCTATACATCTATCGGGATGAATTAGACAAATGGCTTGAATCTTCACGAAAAACTCCGGTTCCGCAAAACTTCGAGGACGAGAATGAAACCATGCTCGCTTCCCATCGCCGTAAACCGAACCCTAAAAACTGGTAGGCTATGGAAAAGACGAATATCAATGCGCCAGCTGCTGAGGAACTGGCAATATGCATGGAGGAGTCTGCCGTGAGCGTAACAAGTGCATACGGACACTCTCCTGTGGTACTGATGGTAGATGATGCAACAATCGGAACATTGGGCAACTTCAGTGCTTCCATCGGAAAGGCTAAAAGCAAGAAAACGTTCAACGTTTCAGCCATAGTTGCATCGGCATTGACCAACAGCACCATTCTTCATTATCGGTCAATATTCCCCGAGGACAAACGAAAGGTACTATACATTGATACGGAACAAGGACGGTATCATTGTCAGAACGTGTTAAAGCGCATTTTGCGTTTGGCGGACTTACCGGAGAACAAAGAGCCGGACAATCTGGTTATGCTGGCTTTGCGTAAGTATTCCCCTAAAATGCGCTTGGCTATAGTCGAACACGCCATCGGCACAATTCCCGATTTGGGATTGGTGGTCGTAGATGGCATTCGGGACTTCCTTTATGATATCAATTCGCCCGGCGAATCCACCGATATTATTTCAAAACTCATGCAGTGGACGGATGACAGGCAAATCCATATCCATACTATCCTTCACCAGAACAAGAATGATGAAAACGCACGTGGACACATCGGCACGGAACTGAACAACAAAGCAGAAACCATCATGCAGGTCGAAGTGGACAAAGATGATAAGTCAATAAGTGTGGTTGAAGCAGTCCATATCCGTGACCGGGAATTTGAACCCTTCGCTTTCCGCATCAACGAAGATGCTTTGCCCGAACTGGTAGAATCCTACCAACTCAAAACAAAGGTTGTCGGTCGACCAGCCAAAGAACCGTTCGATCCGTACAAGGAGATTTCGGAGAGTGTACATCGTGCTGCATTGGATGCCGTTTTTGCCGATGGCAATATCGGCAGTTATGACAACTATTTGGAGCGGCTGAAAAAAGGATATGGATTGCAAGGCGTAAAACTCGGACACAACAAGGCGGTCAAAGTCGCCACCTTTCTTGGCAACAAACGGATGGTTATAAAGGACAGCAAGGAGTATCGTTTCAACCCAAACTATCATTATTGAAATTGACTTTACTTTATTGCCGGGGCGTACATATAGGAATAAAGCAAAGTAATCAGGGGTGCAGCATGAAATATTCATTCACTCCCCTCTTTTAGAGGAAGATATCAATTGCTGCTTCCAATCCGTCTACCGCTTCTGTGTGTACACCCGGCATGGCTTGCCAGAAAGCATCAACCGGTATCTGTTGCAAGATATGCCAAGGTATAACCTCACTGCGTTGCGGTTGTACATTGGCGCTTTTGCCTGCTCAGATACTTCGCCGGTGCGGTACTCGCAAGCTCGCACCTAATTCACCATTATAAAAACGATTTACATGAAAGAAGATATTGAAAATTCATCGACTACCCCCAGTGAGACAAGAAGTGTCTTTATCGGAGCGAAAGTTACTCCTAATCAAAAGGAGTATATAAAATCACAGGCTGAGCAATGCGGTATGACGGTAAGCGATTACCTGCTTGCCCGTGCATACAATTATCACCCCAAAGCGAGGCTTACGAAAGATGAAGCGGCACTGTTGCAAAATCTGGATAACTGCCGTTCTGACCTTGTAAAATACACCTCCGCACTTCACGGAATGTCCACAACGCAACGCATGGCAATGTTCAATCAGATTCCGTTCATGGTCGGTTGGCTCAAAGAGCTTGGCAATGTAGCCGAAAGCGTCTGCCAGTTTCTAAATGCCGCAAAAGAACAGAATAAGATTCCGTCCAACGATAAATCCGAAGAAATATGATTGCAAAAGCTAAAGCAATATCGCACGGCATAAACGCCATCCGTTACATTACTGGCGAATCACAGAACAAAAAACACCCTGAGAAAATCTATCGGATATTGGACAATCTGCTGCCATCGCAACCGGACACTATGGGGATATGGAACTCCATGCAACTGACCTTATCACGCTTCCAGCCGATAAAAAACTCAGTCATCAGAATTGAGCTAAGCCCATCCGCTGAGCACACTCAATTCTTTGACACAGAAGACTGGCAACAGCTCTGGCAAGATTTCGTTGCGGAATTTGACAAACAAGTGATTATCGGCAAGGATGGAAAAGTCCGCTCTTGTCCGACCCATTTGGCTAACAGCAAATATACGGTTTGGCTGCATACGGAATCCGAAGGCGGGGTTCCACATCTTCATGCTGCGGTTTGCCGTATGGATGAAGATGGTAACATCAACAACGACCACAACATTCATCTTCGTGCGCAACGTGCAGCCGAACGAGTGGCAAAGAAACGAGGCTGGACGACGGCGGCGCAAGTCAGAAATTCCCATATCCACCAAGTGAACCGTGACTGCATGGATGCGCTGAAATCAATGCAATCGTGGTCATGGGAAGCGTACAAAAATGCTCTTGTTAGGAAAGGTTATACGATACATGAAAGAAAAGATGGAAACGGTATTCTCCGAGGCTATGCACTTGTGAATAAGAACACCAAATACAAGGCATCTGAATTAGGCGTCGGCAGAAATCTGATGATCTCGAAACTTCCTAAAACATGGGAAAAATTGCATTATCAGTCAAGAGTTGGCACTTTGAACACTACGTTTAAGGGAACAGAGCAAGCTCCTAAACCATCGGTGTACGCCAATTATACCCAATATAATACTTGCCGTTCGGGAACGGTTCCTTATACGCTTAATTATGAAAATCAGAATTATCATTTCTATATTCCCGAAAAAGTGCTTGACTGTTTCAACGATGAATTTGATTACAGAATTGTCGCCAACAGTCAGGAACTGACCGATATGGCAGTAGCTATTTTTGTCGGACTACTTGAAACGCCGAATGTAGCAACCGGTGGAGGTGGAGGTGGCTCACAAAGCGATCTCCCGTGGAGAGATAAAGACGAAGACGATTTGCAGTGGGCTCGCAGATGTGCCCGTGCTGCAGGTCGCCTGTTAGGAAAGAAACCTAAAACCGGATTAAAACGATAAGCGCATGAAAAAGAAATTCGATTTTTCCGCAGAAATGAATGAAGCGGAACCCATAAAATCCAACCCCAAGAATGAATATCTGGAAGAAGAGAATCGGCTACTCGACCTGAATATAAAAGAACTTGCCAGCCTGAACGACAATGTGCATGAAATGAGTGTAAATCTGGTAAATTCACTCAAATTTCTACAAGAGTATAGATTAAGCATTGCCAAAGACACGCAGGAGCAAGCCGAAAAATTCGGGCAGACAGTCCTTGATAAGTACCTTCAACAGATTCAAGACAAATGTAATGAAACTGAACGGAAAATCAGCAAGGTGACCAGATATATTTCAATGCCATACACAGCATTCTATATTTTGATCATTATACTGGTTGCTCTATCTTCTTTTTTCGTCAGCATCATAGTAGCAAATGTGGAGATTTTACACTCGGCTGTAATTGGAAAGGTTGTTTTATGGACTATTTTGATTACCGCAACCGGAATTACTACAATGATACTTCTTTTGAAAATATTGAACAAGCCCCAATAGCAGATTACAACAAAACAACGAGTTTCAATCCTGATTTTTAGGTTTAAGACTCGTTGCTTTTCACTTCCATATCATTATCATTCTATATCCAAAGGGAGTAAATTCCTATCACTGAATCGGTCAAAATCGGATTGGAACAGCCTGTCTTGAATAATCCTGTACTTTTCAAACTCTGTTTCCGCGAACTCTTTGGCATATTCTGCTAATATGCCTCCGTTATCCTGTAATATCGGGAGTTCTGCCACATCAATAAATTTATCAATACGCTTTGCCCAATCCTCCATAGTCATTGGAATGCGACGTTTAGCCATATTTTCTGCCATATCAAGGGACGCATTGACTATTCTGCCCATTTCTTCCAATTCATTTTCTCGCAAATAGTTCTTTGCAATAGACACATCAGTTTTGACAATTTTTCCATTGGGAGCATTTTCCCAAGTAGTCAGTCCCATGTGCTCTTTATCCGCATTAGCTCGTTCCACTATCAACTCCGCAGCGGTATGCCCATGTATAGCATAGTGCATCTTGTTTTGTACCTTCTTGAAAAAAAGGCGAGTTGTCGGAGCATCTTTATTATAGTCTATAGCCGTAGCATAAATGTCTGTCAGTTTTTGATAAAAGCGACGTTCACTTAGCCTTATTTCTCTTATTTCAGCAAGCAAATGCTCAAAATAATCTTCCCCAATAAAAGAACCGTTCTCCATTCGCTTCTGATCAATCACATATCCCCGGATAGCAAACTGACGAAGTACATATGTACACCACTGCCGGAACTGAGTGGCACGAACAGAATTAACCCTATACCCGACACTGATAATGGCATCGAGATTATAGAATTTAAGCTTACGATTTACTTGACGTTCACCTTCCGTTTGAACTACCGAGAAATACTCGGTAGTCGCCTCTTGTACCAGCTCTTTACTTTCATATATATTTTTCAAGTGAAGTCCGATATTATCTGTAGAGCAGTCAAATAATTGTGCCATAGCTCTCTGCGTACACCAGATTGTTTCATTTTGGTACATTACCTGTACGCCGCCTTCTTTTCCCTCAATTTGAAAAATCAGGAACTCTGCTGTACTATTTCGTATTTCTATATTTTTTGCCATAAGAACATCATTTAATATATTGTGGTAATGGTTCACAAAACATTTTGTTAACAACTCTATCACGCATTAGCTTCATGTCAGTAAAATTACGACATATATTTTGTGCTATTTCCAAATAGTTATCTGACCCATCATCTTTTTGATAATAATATGGCTTTATTGAAACACAGTTTTTATGCTCAAACAAGGTGTTTAGCAGCGTTCGGTCTGAGTTGCCACAAGAATGCCCCATAATATAAACCTGATATGGAGCAGATTCAATGAACTGAAGTAAATTACGATATTTCCCCGACTCTAAATACTTTATAGACTTGATGTTTCTTAAACACTCATTATTTGATTGTTTAAGGAAATCTTTATAATCCTCATCAAGTTCATCACCATAGCCAAATATTATGCTATCGGGGTTATTCAGGTCTCCATGAATATGATTTATGGATGCAACCTTCAGTTCCCCATATTTGTCTGCAACTTCAGTATAATTAAAATTAAGTAGCATAATATTCTCAGGAAATATTAAATCCTTTAGGTAAATTTCTTCTATCTCTGACGAGTTTGAAAATCGTTTTCTGAGTTGTTTGATGTCCTCTGTCATAAAGTACCTATGGTGATCTTCATAACCATATCTATATAGTAATTGTTGATACACATCGTCTTGTTGTATTAGATAATCAATGTAGTCATAGTAAACTTTTAATTTCGAAATGCTAATATCATCTTTACGTATTTCCCCATAAATATGATGTTGCATCTTCTCATTGTTCGTTATATCATCAATTGTGATAGAAGAAAGGTATTGAGCTAAAAGTTCTTGAATATAATGCAACTGTTCGTTGATTTCTAAAATCGTATAATTACAGTTGTCCGGATTTATAATCGCATTTCGCAATAAATCATAATATTCCTTTTCTATGTCAACCCACCCTTTAGTCTCAATTGAAGTGCATATATTCTTAAAAAACGGAGACAATGAAAACTCAAAAGATTCAGAATCACTAGTAATGCTATCAATAACCTCTTTACCTGATGGTTTATTGATATACCTTGGAAGGGTAAATGCAAAGACATTCCAACAACGATTAGGATTATTTGAAGTCATTCTGATAGAACAAAGGCAATCTTCCGATATAGGCGTAAGATTTCCTGTAAAAGAATTAACTCGTTTCTCCCAATACCAATTTATAAAATCTTCATATCTAGTCGGAAGTCCATGTGCCAAGTCAAAACCATTGCCAATAAGTATAATTCTGTTCATATCTTTATTTATTTATTTGGAAGAATCATACTTTGAAAAGAACGCTAATAATGAAGCATCTGGCTTTGGTGCATCCGATAGTTTTTTCTCAATAACATTCCAATGAAAAGAATTATCACATGCAGTATTGAGTTCTGTTAAATCAATTAAGATTTGTGATATCAATCGTATAATTTCTTTGCTGAGAACATTTAAAGCCTTTTGTGTATTCGGTGATGCGGATGTAATAACTGCATTAGATTCTCCATTTCTCAAAGCATCCGATTTATCTGTATTAATTGCTATAGGTAAATAGATACAATCACTGGCCAATGAATCTAATTGGTTTATCTCTGTAGAAAATAGACGTGTGATTATCCTTTTTATCGCCCGTGAACGATTAGAAGAAAAAAAAGGATTATAATCCAATGAGCGCAATGATGGTGTTATTTGTTTTATTGTATTTGATAAATAGCTCAATAGATTATCAGACACATGTTCCTTATTGTTAAGAAGGTTCGTGATATTTGTATTTGCCGCTTGTAGCTGACCATATATAAATGCTAATTGCGAAAATAAAAATTGTTCAATGGATTTCTTCATTTGAATAAAGCGATAAACTTCTGTAGCAATTACCACCAAGATACTCGCAAATGCGCCACTGAAACAAGTGAACAGGAAGTTGTTTGATATAAATCGTGAATTAATTGCACAAAATCCAATTTCCATATTTATAGAAATTGTATAAGATATCGCTAAGCATAATATGCAAAGGATAACCAAATAAATAATAGTATGTTTTAATTGTGTCATATTACGGTTCTGCTACCATTGATGAATAAGAATCATTATCAATAATATAAGGGCGAGGCTGGCTGTGCCGCTTGAAATTCTCAGCCTGTTCCAAGATTTCCTTGAACACTTCATCACGGATTTTAGGTGGATAGCCTGCACGGGCCAATAGAACAATCACATTCATCTTCAAGGTTGCTCGTAAATCCGTACGATTCATCCAATCAGCGACATCAGACTGTTCCTCTACCATCTCCTTTACTTGTTTGGCAAGGGAAGTCAACTTCTCGTCTGGGAAATTATCTATAAAGTTGTATTTGACAGCTACAGATTTGAGAATATCAAAGAAAGCCTTTTCTTCAAATGATAACCCCATAGTATCTCCGGCTGTACGCTCGTTTGCAACATCCTCCATAAGCCTTACCATCTCTCCAACAACATCATCAATCACATCATTGGCAAGGGCTGCATCGTCAGAACGGTCGTTATACTTTTTGACAATATCTTCCAATCGCTTCGTAAAATCCACACCTTTTTGCTTATTGACCTTCTGCAACGATTCTATAACCTGTTTCAGAAGTTGCTCCATTAGCTTGACTTTCGTATTCTTGTAAGGTATCAAGTCAAGGCGTTTCATATACTCCGATGAAAGAAGGTCTATTTCTTCATCAGCAGTAACTCCAATTTTAGCCACTTCTTCCACTGCGTCAGACAACAACGCATCTTTAAGCATTTCTGCCACACGCTTATTCATTTTGACAGTATCAGGAGCATCCCCTCTTGTCAGTTTGGCAACAATAGAGCGGATTGCCAACATGAAATGAATATCGCTCTCTTCCTCCTTTGTCAGATGTTCTGAATTACAACATATATCATATGCCCCCTTCATCTTTTTACAATGACGCATAAAGCGCGTTTCCATGTCCTTTGTGAATTGGATATACTCTGCTCCTTTTTGCAGAATATTCAGTTGTTCAAGGGGCGAACCAATAAAATACGCACTCCAATCAAACTTGTTGAACATTCGTTTGATAATATCGAGTTCATCTTTGGCAACTTTCACCGCCTCTTCAACCGTTTCAAGATCCGGACCGTCAACATTGCCATTTCCTCCATACTGGTGCAGGGCTTCGTTCATCTGACGTTTGATGCCTAAGTAGTCGACTACCAAACCTTTCTCTTTTCCGGGATAAACACGATTGACACGTGAGATGGTTTGAATCAGCATGTGCATCTGCAAGGGCTTAAAACAATACATCGTGTCAAGGCTCGGCACATCAAAACCTGTAATCCACATGTCTACCACGATGGCAATCTTGAAATTGCTTTTTTCTTCTTTGAATTGCTTGTCCAAAGTCCTCCGATACTCATCATTGCCAAGCAGATTATACAGTTCGTCCGGGTCATTATCCTTGTCACGGGTAATCACCATTGCAATACGCGGCATCGGTTTTATTTCTTCACGCTCTTTTTCTGAAAGCGTTTCACCCTCGATGCATTCCTTTATTTCTGTCCATTCCGGTCGTAGGCGAACAATCGCTTGAAAAAGATTCCATGCGATAGAACGGCTACTGCATATAATCATAGCCTTTCCAAGCACAGACGAACCTTCCTCCACTCGCTTTTCATAATGTGCCACTATATCTTGGGCAATCTTGGCCAGCAAGTCGGGGTCATTGAGAATGACATCTATTCGTGTCATTGTCTTTTTACTCTCTTCTATCTGATAATCACTCGCCCCTTCTTGTTTGCACTGCTTATAGAAATTTTCTATTTCTTTCACTTGGGCAGAATCAATCAAGACTTTAGCCGCCCGACCTTCATAGACAATCTTGCGTGTAATTTCATCAGCAACAGCCTCAGTCATGGTGTAGCGATCCACAATCGAACCAAATACATCAAGTGTATTGTCAAGCGGTGTTCCAGTAAATCCAACGTATGTGGCATTAGGAAAAGAATCGCGTAAGTATTTGGCAAAACCATAATGATGTTTCACTCCTTTTTCGGTTATCGTGGTTTTCTTTCCTATACCTGCTTGTGAACGGTGTGCCTCATCTGAAATGCAAACAATATTGGCACGATTGCTCAACAAGCCCGTACTTTCCTCAAATTTTTGTATAGTGGTAAGATAAACGCCTCCGGCAGAACGGTTCTCAAGATGTTGCTTAAGTTTCTCTCTGCTTTCTACTTGAACTATAACCTTGTCTCCAACAAATTTCTGTGCATTTAGAAATGGCTTCGATAATTGGTCATCAAGGTCTGTACGGTCTGTAATCAGAATAATGGTAGGACTGCTCAGTCTTTTAGAGCGCATCAGTTGACGCGCAAGAAAGAGCATGGTGTACGACTTGCCGCATCCTGTAGCACCGAAGTAAGTACCACCTTTACCATCGCCATTTGGATTCAATCTCGAATGTTTTAGAATGTTATCATATAGCAATGTAGCGGCAAAATACTGAGGATAGCGGCATACTATTTTATCCTCTGCCTTCGGTGTATCGGGCAGGAAAATGAAATTATGTACCACATCCAACAGACGTTCCTTTCTGAACAAGCCGTGCATCATGGTGAACATCGTGTCAAAAGCACCGTCAAGAACAGAGTCTGTCGCCTCTGCCTTATGCCAACCATAGAAGAATTCATAAGGAGCAAAGAGTGAACCAATTTTATTGTTCACGCCATCGCTGATAACTACAAAGGCATTATAACGGAATAACTTAGGAATATCACGTCGATAACGTTTAGTCAGTTGCTTGTAAGCATTCTCAATCGTGGTATTTTGCTTTATGGCATTCTTAAATTCAAGCACAACCAAAGGCAGACCATTGACGAATACAATACCGTCAGGAATGCGTTGATGCTCACCATCAATGGCAAACTGATTGACAAACTTGAAGGAGTTATTCCCAATCTCTGCATAATCAATAGGGCACACATACAGGTTTGGCAGTTTGGGATTGGAACGTTTCAACGAAAAGCCCTCTTGCAGAAGTCGCAAAGCCTCCACATTTTCGGCATACACGCCACCGCCTTCCGAAGTCTCCAACTTAGCGATAGCCCGGTTGATTTCATCTTCTGTTATTCCTTCTGTCTTATATCTTTTCTGCAAGAAATGGCGCAAATCATCGTATAGGATAACATCACGTGTGTCACGAATGATATTCTCTCCATGTACATAATCGTAATCCTCCTTTTTGAAGAGTTCGACAAATGCTTGCTCTAATTGTGCTTCGTTGAATATTGCCATAGCTAGAGTTATTGGTACCTTTTTTTATCATAAAGGCAAAGAAGCCTTCGGTAATCACTTCCCTTACGCATATCGTTTGGAAATTTTCTCAAAAATAGCTCAACATCATCCAGTGATATTTGTCCTGTGCTAACACCGAATGTATTGATGGCGTTCAGGTACACAAGCCAATTATTTGGATTCCTGCAAACTGTAGCATAAAGACGACTATAATATTTTAAATCATTATTTATAAATTTTTTTATATGATCTATCTGACATTCGTCCTGTTTGCGAAAAGACAAGGCTGCTGCTATCTCGTTGTTTTCAAAAATATACCTATGATATACTTGATTAACAGCAGTCTCGATTTTGGTGTTCTTTTTAAAGATAAACCGTGAACGTATATAATCTACAAAGAATTCATCTTGAAGGCCGAACAGCCGTTCCATTGCACTATCCCATTTTTCAGAAAAGGCATATGTATCCTCTTTTGCAAGTGCTCCTATGAGCTTACCTTTCAAAATCTCGAAAGGTTTGAGGGCTTCACCTCGGTCGTTGATTACCTCAAAGATCATAGGTGTGTCATCCTTTTCAATGGTTAGTTCAACAAGCACAAGACGCTCAAGGAAATAATGGATAAAGGCAGTAAGGCGATTTTTGTCCATTTCCTTTTCATCTATAAACTTTGAAATGTCGGCATAACGTGTTATGATTGTCTCTTCCGTTTTATTCTTGAATTTTATAGTATATTCTTTATTGTCTAACACTGCCTTCATCACATCATGACGTTTCTCATTATCAATATTAAATTTGTTTCCCTTATATGCGTCATTACTGAATATACAGGCCTTGAGAATATCCTTCAAAATTTCGTTATCAGTAAGATGATACAGTTTGGCTGCAAGCAATGTAAGTGTAGAAAGTCGTTGTTGTCCATCCACGATATAAGCCTTACCATTGATATTATTAGTAATAAATATATTCAAATAATACCAATTGAACTTTTCCATTACTTCTGCTGTAAGTTCGGCATTTTTAAATTGGTCATAGGAAATATCAAACGAGTAAAATATATCTCTGAGCAAAATATCAACAGTTTCCTTACTCCATACATACTCACGCTGATAAAAATCAACAAAATATGTGCGTCCTTGAAGAGCTTCTTGAACGGTTTGTTTATCTGGGGTTATTGTCTGTTTCATAGTTGATTTTTTATTTCGTATCCTAAAGATTTAAATACATTGAGTACTGCTTCCCGACTTTCTGCTTCTTTGCGTAATATATTGGTGAGTTCCTCCTGAAGTTCTTTCATACGAGTGTCATAGTCTACCACCTCATCCCGATTGACAAACTCAATGTATCTGGATGGCACCAAAGAGAAGCCTTTGTCTGCTATGCCACCCTCTTCGTCTATACTTACCGATTTGCAGAACTCCGGTATATCGGTGTATGTATCCGTATGACCTTCCCGCTGCCAATTATGATAAGTGTCAGCAACCTTGCGAATATCCTCATCAGTAAAACGCACATACTTCTTTTCAAAAGGCTCACCCATCTGGCGCATATCCATAAAGAGAATTTCCTTTTCTCGGTCACGATAATGGATTTCTTCTCCGTTGCGATTGACTACACGGGCTTTCTTATTGGCATTAAGAATCCAAAGCGTTACAGAAATATCTGTAGAATAGAAAAGATTGCGAGGCAGTATCACAATAGCCTCTACAAGTCCGCACTCAATCATTTTCTGACGGATTGCCCCCTCTGTGCCATCGGCACTCAGCGCTCCATTGGCAAGAATGAAACCGGCAACACCATTAGCAGAAAGTTTGCTTACCATATTGAGAATCCAACCATAATTGGCATTGGAGGTGGGAGGCACATCGTAACCGTTCCAACGTGGGTCGTCTGTCAGCTGATTCTCCGCTCTCCAATCTTTCTGATTGAAAGGCGGATTCGCCATGATGAAATCAGCCTTCAAGTCCTTATGACGGTCGTCGGTAAACGTATTGGCAGCATAATCGCCAAGGTCGGCTGCGATGCCACGAATGGCAAGGTTCATCTTCGCCAGTTTGAAAGTGGTCTTTGTATATTCCTGTCCATACACCGATACCTTACGGCGATTACCGTGGTGGTTCTCCACAAACTTCATCGACTGTACAAACATACCGCCCGAACCACAACAAGGGTCGTAAATCTTCCCCTCGTAAGGTTCAATCATTTCGGCTATGAGATTGACAATTGTTTTGGGCGTGTAAAATTCCCCCTTACCCTTTCCTTCCTTAATGGCAAACTTAGAAAGGAAATATTCGTAAACGCGCCCTATGATGTCATTACCATCTGCCGATTCAAGTATGGAGTCAAAGCCATCAATCTTATCAAGTAGTGAACCAAGTTTTTCTGCCTCTATACCCAGCGAACTATAATAATTATTAGGCAATGCGCCATGCAAAGGTTTGTTCTCTTTTTCGATGTCAGAAAGTGCCTTATCAACGATTGAAGCGATATTGGGTTGTTTTGCGTTTTCCTTGATATATGACCAGCGAGCCTTTTCAGGAAGATAAAACACATTCTTGGCAGCATAAAACTCCACGCTATCCACAAAGTCTTCAAGACCATCATTGATTATCTCCTGACGGCGTTTCTCAAAATGGAAGCCTGCATACTTCAAAAATATCAATGACAGGACAACATGTTTATATTCACTTGGCTCAATAGAGCCACGCAGGGCATCACACGCTTTCCATAGAACCTCCTCCATAGGAAGATTTTCTTTCTTATTAGTCGCTTTCTTTGCCATAATCATTCATTATTACCGCCATTGATAAGTTGGCGAGGGTCAACATTCAAAAGTGCTGCAATTTTCACAAGCATATCAAGAGACGGCTGCGATTTATTTGAACACCATCTTGAAACCGTATTCTCGGATTTGCCCATCTGCTCCGCCAGCCATCTATTGGTTCTTTGCTTTTCTGCAAGTACTACTTTTATTCTATTCATCACTATTTGTTGATTATTCGACATCAGTATTCAAATTATACTCATTTAATTGCAAACAAAATTACATCTAATTTCCCATATAACCAATCACATAAGCAACAAAAACATCATTTAGAGGAAATGGAAGCTATTGGCATATAGCTATGCAAAAGAACACATGTGCCGTTTTATCTATTCCATCAATGAATTTACTTTTTCAAAAAATTATGCTGTACAAACATTATGTTCGTACAGCATAATATAAAGCCCCAATCGCTTCTTATCACACAATTACATATAAATCAAATTTTTACCTTGCCAAATTTGGAGATTTGGCGCATTTCAGTTTGGCAATTTGACACATATAGATAGCTACTCCCTCTTATGCCGTTCATCCAATACTCCGGAAAACACATCCATCTCCCGCTTAGATATGCCCAATCGTACAACAATTTCTCGCCATCCTTTCACCGCTTCAATCACCTCTGAAACAATCTTCTCTGCAGTTTTTCGGTTAAGCATATAGTCTTCATAAGCATCAAGCAAAATGTTCAAATCGGCTTTGTTGGAAGTAGACGAAATAAGCAGACTTTGATATTCATTCAGAGTGGGATTCATATCGTATGCAGGAGAGAGTGTCCAACCTTTTGCAGTCAAAAGAAAACCATGATTACGGAAATGGTCATCACTATTGCCAATGCAGATATTGAAAGCCACACGACGATACATTTCCTGCAAATTGCGCTCTACATCCGTACAGTTCTGAATAATAAAATCCACTATATCCAGATAACCATGTCCTGTAGTCGCATTATCTCCATCATTCAGTCCCAACAAAGTCATTGCGGAAGCAAAATGAATCCGTTTTCCATCTTTGGTTCTGTCAAAACGTTCCGAAAGCAAGGTGTGATATTTTTCGCCCGTTGCAATAATTTTTGTTTTCGCGGCATTTACACCGGCTTTTATAGCAAGAAGATTACTGAAATGTTCCCACAGTCCGGCATCGTAATCATCTTTGCGTGAAGGGAACTTTGCTATATAAAGTGTTTTGTCCGTATCAATTACACTAGCTTTTGGTCTTGCACCGCCCAAGGAGGAACCCGGTTGTACAAGTTGTACAATCCACTTTCTGTTGGGTAGCACGTTATCCTCTTCGCTTTTCTCAATCTCAGCACTGGCTGCAATCAATTCCCTAATATCCGTCAGAGGTGGAATTTTCAACGACTCACTCACATTTATAAACTCTTCTTCGGGTTTTTCCTTGAAGCGGAAAGCTCCCATTCGGGAGAAGTCATCAATACCAGTCAGGAAGTCGAATGAAGATAAACGTCGCACAGGCCGCTTTCCTTCCATTGCTGCAAGCTGCTCACGACGCAACAACAGAGTACGTCCCCAACGGTCGGGCAAAGCATCCGAAAAACATCCAAATATATCTTTCTCTGGTTGTGTATATTGTTGCCCCGGGTAATTATTCAAGTCCTCACTCAAAAACAAATCACCATGCTTTTTCAACCATTCATCGCTAAACGTGAAGCAATAGCTATCTGAGCCACGAAGTGATTCATAGCCCAACTCGCCAATAAGTTCAACCTCTTTCAGCCAGTCAAAATCAGCATATACATATAACTTCTTCATCGCCTACTCCTTTTTTGATGCACGTTCCCGAGTCTTCAAACTTAAATCCTGCAAGGCTTTCCCCAATTTATCTTCTTTAGCTAACCACAGAATATCATCGTCAAGCTGTAAGGCATACAGAACACGCAAGTAAATGCCGATTGCAACTGTCGGTACGCCTTTCTCTATTCGGGATACGGTTAACGGAGAACAGGTGGCACGTCCAGCCACTTGAGCCACACTCAAATTCCTGCGTAAACGAGCCAGTTTAATCTGTTCCCCCACAACCGACATCTTTTGCTCCAATTTTCGGGGTAACTTAGTCCCCATTGTATTCTTTGCCATATTCAATACATCATATAATATGCAAAGATAACGCTTTTTATTTATTTAATGATATATTACAGATAAAATATAGCAGCACCACACAACCAGATATGCACATAATCCAGTTTCAAGACTTGTCTTCAAAGACCAACTGTTATTATATTGTTCGTAAGTGCCATATACACACATTAACAAACAAAATATTATTTGTTACATTAAATACGCAACTCTCCTTTACATCATCACATTGAAAACTCGTTTGACTTGCCAAAAGAAAAACGACTTTACTTTATCCCCGTATTCGTATATACGCACATTAAAGTAAAGCTAAAAAAGGGAAGAAAAGGGATGGCTCCGCCAAAGCCGAACTATACTTGCAGACTTTCTCTTTTGGCTGTAATAACAAGCTAAAATATCGTGAACCTATCTACGATTTTGCTGCCACAATCGGAGAAATAATCGCCGATATGCCTTATCTTTGTGAACCGCGGATTATGAGGGCTAAAAGAGCGATTTCCCTCTTTTTCCCTCCGTTTGAAGACAAACTAAGGTTAAAAACGTTAAATCTTCAATTTTCGGCGAAAAAACAAGTAAATTTTCGAGCCTTCTATCTTTTAAGACATAAATCACTGGTAATCAACCAGTCTAATATGCTGCATCGGAAAATAATAAAAACATATCGCAAAAGTTTCCAAAACATATAACGCCATCAAGAAATAGCAATATGCCCATCATCGAAATATCATCGCTATCCTACCCAGGAGTAGAAATCTTCAGTACTCTCACCGAAGCACAGTTACGCAATCGTATCGAACCATCCAAAGGTATTTTTATCACAGAAAGTCCTAAAGTTATTTCTGTGGCTCTCAATGCAGGCTATGAACCTTTAGCTCTCTTATGTGAGCGAAAGCACATCACAGGTGATGCTGCAACTATCATTGAACGTTGTGGAAATATTCCGGTCTATACAGGTAAAAGACAATTGCTTGCTACCTTGACCGGATACACTCTGACCCGTGGTGTTCTTTGCGCTATGCGTCGCCCTAAACCACATAGTATCGAAGAAATATGTCGGGAAGCCCGCCGCATCGTGGTAATAGACGGCGTAGTTGATGCAACCAATATCGGAGCCATTTTCCGTTCTGCTGCTGCTCTTGGCATAGATGCTGTATTGCTCACTCCTACTTCCTGTGATCCGCTCAACCGTCGTGCAGTAAGAGTATCTATGGGGGCAGTCTTTCTGGTACCATGGACTTGGCTGGATACCACCTTTAGCAAACTTCATGATTTAGGATTCCGTACAGCAGCTATGGCACTAACGGATCATTCCATCTCCATCGATAACCCTCTTTTGGCAACCGAACCTAAATTAGCTATTATAATGGGAACTGAAGGAGACGGACTATCATACGAAACGATTGCCGAAGCCGACTATGTAGTACGCATCCCCATGTCACATGATGTCGACTCACTCAATGTGGCAGCAGCCGCTGCCGTAGCTTTTTGGCAACTCCGTGCACCGGATTCCAACAAGTAATAGTATAATTCTCATTTTCCTTCTATCGCAATCTTAATCACCCCTTCCAATCTATTTTCGAAAATATGATATGCCTCTTCAATCTTCCCCAAAGGAAACCGATGTGTAATAAGCGGCGTAGTATCTATCTTTCTTTCCTCAATCAAACGGAGTATTTCGGCGCAGTCGCATCCGTCAACCCCACCTGTTTTGATAGTCAGATTCTTACCATACATATCCGGTAAGGGAAGGAGCTGAGGTTTGTCATAAAGGGCTACTACAGTGACGACCGCATTAGGACGGGCACATTCCCACGCCATACGGAAAGTATCTTCAACCCCAGCCACTTCCAACACAACATCAGTACCGCCATGCTCACTGTTTCGAAGCACAAAATCTCTACAATTCTCCGGTATTGTCACCAGCACATCAGGATAATGCTCACGAATAAACCGAATCCTTTCAGAAGACTTTTCACAAACAATAATGCGTTTCGGTTTCTTCAACATCACACAAAGCAAAGTGCATATTCCGGTAGGTCCCGCCCCTATAATAAGTACAGTATCATCTTCAGAAATCTCCGAGATACGAGTCGCCCAAAAACCAGTTGCAAGCACATCGCCTACAAAAAGCGCCTGCTCATCACTCACCGAATCAGGAATACGGTTCAATCCCTGATCGGCATAAGGGACTCTGACATACTCCGCCTGTCCGCCATCAATACGGCATCCTAATGCCCAACCACCATTCACATCCGTACAGTTATTCACATATCCGTGTTGACAGAAAAAGCATTCGCCGCAAAAAGTCTCAACATTTACAGTAACCCTGTCACCCGGTTTGACCGAAATTACACTGCTCCCAACCTGTTCAACAACACCCACCATTTCGTGCCCGACCGTTATTCCGGGGACAGCACGCGGCACGCTACCATGTTTAATATGCAAATCACTGGTACAGATACTGCCAAGTGTTACACGAACAATAGCGTCGCGCGAATCTCTCAAATCGGGTGTTGGTTTGTCCAACAGCCCGAATCTTCCATGTTCGATATATGTATATGCAAGCATAGCATCCCTCCTTTATTATCAGTTCCTAATTTTTTTTTGCGAATATAATCATAACGCACATAATAAAAGAACGATAACACAAAAAACACTACTCTTTATTGCTTGCATTCCACACCAGCAACGCCAATAACACGGACAGCAATGCCGCACCTATCCAGAACCAATTGAT